>Ga0194039_1000095_pt1 | contig 57223 bp, 57 predicted proteins | sample JunL228m_MetaG_FD_148679 | JGI IMG/M metagenome (GOLD analysis project Ga0194039, IMG submission 148679) | Anoxic zone freshwater microbial communities from boreal shield lake in IISD Experimental Lakes Area, Ontario, Canada - Jun2016-L227-8m | ecosystem: Environmental > Aquatic > Freshwater >...
CTGATCGGAAAGACCCCCTGCTATGGTCTGCACCTTGCTAATAACCGGAAACCGCAGGTGATCGTCCGCGTGCAGGCCGACACCCGCGACTGGAGCATCGCCCACTACGGGGCGCTCGGCTACCATACCGGTAAACTGGTGGGAAACCGCATTCCGTTCTTCTCGGGACTTAACCCGGACAGCGACCGGCTCAAGGCTCTTGGAGCTGCAATGGCGGCAACCGGTGCCGTGGCCCTGTATCACGTTGAGGGAATCACACCGGAAGCGTTAAAAGTCCCGTTCGAGTACTCCGGTCTTGAAGTCATTGTAGTGGAATCCGGAGAGGTAGAGGCCTTGTTTAAGGATCTTCCAGTCGATGCTGTTGCCGTTGGCTGCCCCCACTGCTCTCCGGCGGAACTCAACTCAATTGCCGGGCTGTTGAATGGCAAGATTGTGACCAAACCCATGTACGTGTTTGCTGCGCAGGGTGTCATTGACACAAACCGGAAAATGGTTGACTCAATTGAAAAGAGTGGTGCGCGGGTTTATGCCGATACTTGTATGGTGGTTTCACCGGTGATGGAGCAGTACTCCGCTATCATGGTGAACAGCGGTAAGGCACTCGCTTACGTGCCGGATATGTGCGGGGCTGTGGCGCGTATCGGGACGATTGAAGAGTGTATCGCTGTGGCGACAGGATAATTTGTGTTATTTAAAAAAAGAGGAGAGAATCAGGAGATCGCAAGCAGGATCTTTTTGATCTCAACAACTGCAGCCGGTTCGGGGTTCTTTCCCGGTTCAACCCCTTTGCCATGGGAGAGGATCTTCTGGACATCGTTCTTTGTGATGTTGGCAAAAGATATTTTTTCCCAGATCTTTTGATCGATCGTGTTCCAGGTACATTGTAAAAGGTGCCCGAGGAGGAGAATATCATCCTCTGAAAATGACTTCCACTCCGTTCCCAGACCATGCTGGATCTGCTTGATTGCTGTTTCCACAAGTTTCTCACGGTGAACATGGTACAGTCGCCGTCCCACCTCAGCCTGCGTTACATCTGGCATTTATGTCTCCTTTCCCACACACGCGGGTATGTTGAATGAATCCCGTCTCTAAACCATATACTTTGTGGAGAAGTGGAGTTCCAGGTAAAACGAACCGTTTCTTAGAATAGACTGGATCTGACTGCGGGTTCTTGCAAAAACAATATAACCCGGTACGGGTATAATTCCCACCAGTATCACCATGTCCCGCAGCAGTGAAGAAGGCCTCGGCAGACGGCGGTTCCAGATCCAAAAGGAAAAAGCCGTTGAAGATGCATATGAAAAGATCCGTCGCAGCTTTGGCAAGGACTGGCAATGCTTTTCTGCGGAGGATTGTGCAGCTATCCGCGAGGTATTAGGGGAGATCTGGATCAGTGTTGACCGGGACTGCTGGAACGATTACTGTTTTTCCACGCTATCACACGCAGATCTTTTATCCATCATCGCCATAGCAAAAGAGGGTCTTTACCAGAAGTGTATGACCCCGGACGCACTCGCCCGATTAGATGAAATTCTTGGATAGTGCCATGGTGGAAGCTATCTACCGATGAAACCTGTTTTTCTATCTCCTAAAACTTCCACATACTTTAATATAGGTTGACCTGTTAGGTTGTATCATTGGGAGGTATCAAAAGAATGGTTGGTTGGGAAGTTCCCATTGGAGCAGCAATTGCGTTTGCTGCCGGTGCTATCGGGACGGGTTGGGCACAGTCACGGATAGGTTCAGCCGGGGCGGGTGCGATCGCCGAACGCCCGGAAACCGCAGGGTCGATAATTATTCTGGAGGCAATTCCTGAAACACTGGTGATCTTGGGCTTTGTCGTTGCTGCAATGATTATCCTGATGGTAAAGTAAGGTCGAAGATTACGGAAAAACCTTGGAGTTCCCCGGCATTCATTCCGGTTTTTCCGGTACCGGAAGAAGGTGGGTGTTGTTTTGTGGCCTATGAAAACCTGTTGAAGTCAGTTGACGAAAGTGCACAGGAGCGGGAGCGTGAGCTTTTAGAAAATGCACGCGTTACTGTAGAGAGTGTCAGAAAAAAGGCACGCGAACAGGCAGAACTGATACGACAATCGCAGATCAACGATGCAGAAATGGCAGCGGGAGTTGAGAAGAATAAACTCATGTACCTTGTAAAAGCAGAGAACAAGGCACACCTCATAAAGATCAGGGAACAACTCTTTTTATCAGCATTTAACGATGCCAGTCTTCAGCTGTCGCACCTTAGAACAGACCCGGAATACCCGGAAATTTTTAAAAAACTCCTGATGGATGCAGCAGGGGCCCTTGGGGCGGGATCGTTCCACATCCACGTGGATAAACGGGATGAAGAGCTCTGCAGAAAAACACTGGCCTCTGTAAACCTCCGCGCTGAGATTGTGCCTGATCTCACGTCTGCCGGTGGAATTGTGGCAGGCCTGCCAGACGGATCGGTAATCATCTCAAACACTGTTGAATCCCGGCTGGAGCGGGCAAAAGAACGAAAAAAACTGGAGATATATTCTATCCTTTCTGGTGATTGAGATGGACTGGGGGTATATCAACGCACGGATGCGGGGGATGAAAAGTCGCCTGCTGGACCGGCGCGCCCTTGATAATCTGGTATTGCAACCGGATCTCGAGTCCCTCATTGCCGATCTAGAAAAGACTCCTTACAAGTCTGATATCATCGAAGCAAAAGTCCAGTATTCCGGTGTGCTCTGCATTGAATATGCCCTGCGGAAAAATTTTACAAGAACCTTTAGAAAGATTCTCCAGTTTGTAGGAGAGGAAGAAGCAGAAAAGTACATCAACATATTCTTGCACCGCTGGGATGTCCAGAACATCAAAACAATCCTCCGAGGGAAAAATATCCATATAACAAATGAAGAGATCCTCGAGTGCCTTGTGCCCGCTGGGGAACTGGATGAAGCCACTGTAATCGAACTCGTCCGGCAGCCGGATATCCGGGCGGTGATCGATATGCTTGCTACATGGCAGATCGTGTATGCAAAACCTTTAACCGAGGAGTACCCGGAGTATGCAAAGTCCGGAGATCTTGCCCTGCTCGAGTGTGCACTGGATGAATACTATTATGAAAATGCGCTCGAACAGGTTAAATTGCCGTCTTACAACAATAAACTGATCAGGGATATCATCTCTTTAGAGATTGATGTTGTCAACCTCAGGACAATCCTGCGGATGATCCGGGATCACATTGTTCCTGAGGAGGCAAAAAAATTCCTCATCAGCGGCGGAAAGGAACTTGATCAAGACCAGCTCGATCATTTCCTTACTCTGCACTCGACCGAAGAAGTTGTAGAGGAACTTAAAAAAACACCGTACCGTTTCCTTGCAGCACTGCCCCCATCTGCCCTGAGAACCCAGAAGATCTCGGTGATCGAAAAACAACTCGAAAAGTTCCTGGTACAACAAGGTGTAAGTGCATTTTTAGGCGATCCTTTAAGCGTTGCCTCAGTTATCGGGTATTTCTGGGCAAAATATAACGAGATTACCAATATCCGGATCATCTCCCGGTGCAAGACTGCAGATTTTCCTATAGAGCAGCTGAAAGAGGAACTCGTGTATGTATAAATTCGTAGTTGTTACCGACCGTGATCGTGCATCGGGGTTCCGGCTTGCCGGTGTGGATGTCCTTGAAGCGGGAACCATGGACGAAGCTAGAAAAGTGATCCCGCCGCTGCTGTACAAGGACGATATCGGTATTGTAGCGGTGAATGAGGAGTTCATGCTCTCATTAGATGAGAAACTGATGGACCGGATTGAGAAGATGCACCGCCCGCTCATCATCCCGATCCCCTCGAAGTCCAAAGAGGTTGACCGAAGAACGTACATAGAACGGCTCTTAAGAAAAGCAATCGGGTACAATATCGTTTTGAAGAGGTGATGGTATGATTACAGGAACTATTTCACGAATTTCCGGACCCGTCATCATTGCCCGCGGTATGAAAGGGTCAAAGATGTATGATGTGGTTAAGGTAGGAGAAGAGGCGCTCAGGGGAGAGATCATCCGGCTTGAAGGAGAGGATGCAGTTATCCAGGTCTATGAAGATACCACCGGTCTTATGACGGGAGAGCCTGTTGAAAATACCGAAAAACCTCTCTCGGTCGAACTCGGTCCAGGGCTCCTTGCCTCCATCTACGACGGAGTGCAGCGCCCGCTGCCGGTGCTTTTAGAACTATGCGGGGATTTTATTGCCCGCGGTATATCGGCACCGGGGCTCAACCGCGAGAAAAAATGGGAGTTTGTTCCCTCTGTCAAGATCGGTGATACGGTAGCCACAGGAGATATTTTAGGAACTGTAAAGGAATTTCATTTCGAGCACCGGATCCTTGTGCCGCACCATGTGTCCGGTACCGTTACCGATATCCGGAGCGGGCAGTTCACCGTAGAAGATACTATCTGCACGCTCAATACCACCACCCATCTCTCCATGATGCAGGTCTGGCCGGTCAGGATTCCAAGACCGCACACGAGAAAACTTGACCCGATATTGCCGCTTATCACTGGTCAGCGGGTCTTTGACTGTATCTTTCCGGTCACCAAAGGCGGGACTGCGATGATCCCCGGAGGATTTGGGACAGGAAAGACTGTATCTGAGCAGACGCTTGCCAAATGGTCCGATACACAGATCGTGGTGTATATCGGGTGCGGTGAACGCGGCAACGAGATGACTGACGTGCTCGAAGAGTTCCCCGAACTGGTGGACCCGCGAACAAATCTCCCCTTAATCCAGCGGACGATCCTTATCGCAAACACCTCCAACATGCCGGTTGCTGCACGTGAAGCTTCGATCTACACCGGCATCACGATTGCAGAATATTTCCGGGATATGGGGTACGATGTCGCCCTCATGGCAGATTCGACCTCCCGGTGGGGCGAGGCACTCCGCGAAGTATCAGGACGCCTCGAAGAGATGCCCGGCGAAGAAGGTTATCCTGCGTATCTTGCCACCCGGCTGTCTGCGTTTTACGAACGAGCTGGCAGGGTTGTGTGCATGGGTGCGGGGGAGCGGAATGGTTCCATCACCGTTGTCGGTGCAGTTTCACCCCCGGGCGGGGACTTCTCTGAACCGATCACCCAGAATACGCTCAGGGTTGTCGGGACATTCTGGGCACTGGATACCAACTTGGCGTACCGCCGGCATTTCCCTTCAGTGAACTGGATCAAGAGTTATTCGCTCTATCTTGACAGCATCGGTGACTGGTACACAAAAAATGTTGCACCCGACTGGAGGGAGCTGCGTGAAAAATCCATGTACCTGCTGCAAAAGGAAGTTGAGCTGCAGGAAATTGTCCAGCTGGTGGGTCCTGATGCTCTGCCGGAGAGCGAGAAAGCGATTCTCGATGTGACGAGGATGATCCGCGAGGACTTCCTTCAGCAGAGCGCGTACAGTGATTTGGACTCATTTTGCCCCATTGAAAAACAGTACCTGATGCTCAAAGTGATCATGACCTACTATACCAGCGTGATAAATGGGATGAACCGTGGCATCACACTCAAACAGGTACAGGGACTTTCCTTAAAGGCAGATATCGGGCGGATGAAAGAGATCCAGGAGATCAACCTGATACAGGATTTGATTGGAGAGATCGATCGGCAGCTTATGTCTTTGGAGGTGGAACGATGAAGCCGGTTTCGCTGGTCACAAAAGAGTATAAGACGATCGATTATGTATCAGGTCCATTAATCTTTGTCAACAGTGTCAAAGGCGCCTCCTTTGGAGAGATCGTCCGGATCACCCTGCGGGATGGAGAAGAACGAACCGGGCAGGTGCTCGACATCTCTGAAGAGCATGCAGTCGTCCAGGTGTATGAAGGCACGCGAGGCATTGATACAACGGATACCACGGTCAGGTTCACCGGTGAACCCGCTCGGATCAATGTGTCTTTAGATATGCTGGGCCGGGTCTTTTCCGGTGTGGGAAAAGCCCGTGACGGTGGCCCTGAGATCATACCGGAGGCGATGCTCGATATTGCCGGAACGCCCATCAACCCATCAGCCCGGGACAAACCGGCTGACTTTATCCAGACCGGAATGTCTGCTATAGATGGGCTCAACACCCTTGTGCGGGGACAGAAACTGCCGATCTTCTCGGGCTCCGGCCTTCCCGCCAGTAAACTTGCTGCCCAGATCGCCAGGCAGGCAAAAGTCCGGGGTGAGGGCGAGAAGTTTGCCGTGGTGTTTGTTGCTATGGGTATTACCCACAAGGAGGCATCTTTCTTCATGCGGGACTTCGAGCGCACCGGGGCACTTGAACGCGTGGTCTTTTTCATGAATCTTGCAGACGATCCCACGGTTGAGCGGTTAGCGGCACCGCGATGCGGGTTGACGGTTGCAGAGTTCCTCGCGTTCACCCACAACCTGCACGTGCTGGTGATCTTAACTGATATGATCAATTACTGCGAAGCCCTCCGGGAGATCTCGACTGCAAGGGAAGAAGTTCCCGGCCGTAGGGGCTATCCCGGTTACATGTACACGGATCTTTCCTCGATTTACGAGCGGGCCGGCCGACTGAAAGGCAAGAGCGGGTCTATTACTCAGATTCCAATACTGACGATGCCCGACGATGACATAACCCACCCGGTCCCCGATCTCACAGGGTATATTACCGAAGGGCAGATCGTCTTGTCCCGTGACCTCTTCCGCAGGGGTGCAGATCCACCGGTCGATGCGCTTCCCTGCCTATCCCGACTCATGAACTTAGGGATCGGTGCAGGGAAGACCCGGGAAGATCACCGAGGGGTTGCCGACCAGCTGTACGCATCGTACGCGTACGGCCGGGACCTGCGCAGGCTGGTTGCGATTGTCGGTGAAGAAGCCTTAACGGAACTGGATAAAAAATATTTAAAATTAGCAGACGGGTTTGAAAAGGAGTTCATCTCGCAGGGAGATGATGACCGGTCGATCGAAGAGACGTTTAAGATCGCATGGAATCTTTTTGCCATGCTTCCCGAGGACGAACTTAAGCGGATAAAACGGGAATATATTAAAAAATACCACCCCCTGCACAAGGAACAGAGTGGAGGCTAAGGTATGGAGCAGGTCAAGCCCACGCGAATGGAGCTGATGCGGAAGAAATCCCAGATCAAGCTTGCTGAGCAGGGCAGGGATCTCCTTAGGGAAAAGATGGATGCACTCATCCAGGAATTTTTCAAGATTTTAAATACCGTCTCGAACTCACGCGACGAGCTGGAACAAGTCTCTAAAGAAGCCGATCTCGCACTCATGATTGCACAGGCAGTAGATGATCCGGTCACGCTCAAATCCGCATCGTTTGCTACCCGTAGATCAATTACAGTCGATATTACTGGAAAAAATATCATGGGTGTCCCAGTTCCTGTGATTGAGAAAAAACGCATATCCAAGAGCATGCTGGAACGAGGTTACGGGATCATCTCCACGAGCGGGAGAATTGATGAGACCGCTGAGCGGTTTGAAGCTGAACTGGATCTTCTTATACAACTCGCCGAGACGGAGACTGCGATGCGGCGGCTGGGAGCAGAGATCCAGATGAACCGCCGGCGGGTAAATGCGCTGGAACAGATCCTGATTCCTGAGTTGAAGAGCCAGGCAAAATACATTAAAAATGCGATCGAGGAACGTGAACGCGAGGATCTGTTCCGGTTGAAGAAGGTCAAGAGTATTCTTGAGAAGAAGAAAAAGTTGGCAAAGGAGAAGAAGAAGGCCGGGATGTAAGTTGCCCCTCACATGCTTTGACCGTATCCTAAATCTGATTTTTCAACCGGACTTTGATTTGAAATTTTGATCCTGATTCGCATTCGATTTTTCCATTATAATCCGGTTTACAATATTTCAAGCCAAAAACCAGCGCCCGGAACTATTCCCCTGCCCCCCAAACAAACCGCCGGCCCTTTTACTGCTGCACGACCACATCCACAACCGCCTTCTTAAACGGTTTATACACCACTCCGCCCCCAGAGTAAAATTTGGAGAAGAACTCCACGATATGTAGACGCATCGAGTGGATAGAAGGGCTGAACATGGCAAGCGCAATGTTCAGTGCGTGCAGCAGTAATGCCACAATAATGCCGACGATCAGGATCTCAAAGGATTCACCAAGCTTATTTGCAACCATGGCAAGGATCACAGATGCCATGCCGATGGCCATCAGCCGGGCATAGGACAGAATGTTTCCTAACGTGCTCATGACCTCGATCATCCCAAAAACTCCTGCACCATAGAGGATCATGGGAAGCGCAATCACCATAAGTATGACCGTAGGATAGATCCCCATCTCAGGAACCACCCCTACAAGCATTCCCATTAGAATGATGATCCCAATCAGCATAAGGAGCATCCCGGCTTTTTCAGAGAGATGTTTTCTGCTTTTCATGATCATCGCATTGCGCATCCCGATGACAAGCCCCAGAACAACATGAATGACACCAATACCGATGGCAAGGATCAGCATTGGGATCATCGCCTCTACCCGGTTCCACGTGATACCGAGAAAATGGACCGGGTGCAGCCAGCCCATCATCTCACCAAAATCCCCGAAAAATTCGCCGTACAAATAACCGAAGATGATGGTCGGGATTGAAGAAATTAAAAGGATATCTGCTATGCTTGCGGCAAATGCAATGGTTCCATACATCTTTTTGATGAGGAGCGCGATGATAAGAATTACGATCCCGTACCCGATATCCCCAACCATGATCCCAAAAAAGAGCGGGAAAAAGATCGCAAGAACCGGTGATGGATCGATCTCCCGATACCGCGGGGGAGAGACGAGTTGCATGATCATCTCAAAGGGTTTTACCCACCGGGGGTTATCATAAAAGACCGGCGCACCTTCCATATCCTTTTCCGTGGTATCCAGTTCTTTTACAACAACCCGGTCAGAGAATACATCTGCTATGGATTTTTTAACATGTTGTAACTTTTTTTTGGGGATCCATCCCATGATAACAAAGGTATATTCAGACAACGCGAAGTTCGAAAATGCACCCATCTCGTCATTCATGTCCTCCAGATTTTTTTTCAGCAAGGCGAGTTCATGGTGCCAGGTGGATGCAAGGGCAAGAAGGTTCTCTTCGATCTTTTTGATCTCGTTATTGGCCCGGAGCTTGTTCTCCTCGATTAAGGCAAACATCTCGTAAAACGGTTTTCCCATGTATTCCTTTGGCAGACGTACCTCGTTCACATTCACTGAGTAGATGAAGGAATGGACCTGTTCGGAATGCCGCTTGTTAAAGACCATGATAGCAGCGAGGGTTTCGGCGTCAACGCTTGTCGATATCATCTCGAACTGGTTGTTTGTGATAATGTCTAACTCTTTTTTTATCAGTTCAACAACTTCGCTGTGCTCTTTCTGGATCAACAGGATCGTGACTTCAAACCCTTCTAGCATCGGAATTTCACGCTCAAGCGGCTGGAGGATGACAAGGACTTTTGAGTACCGGTTCAAGGCGGTGATGGTTAAGACGAGTTCACTCTTTCTCGATGCAAGTGCCCGGGTGGTGGTCTCAAGATTCCTTATGATCTCCTGCGCTCGCAACAGAATCTGCTGATGGCTCTGGTTCTGGAGATTTTTTTGGATCTCATCCAGGAGTGCCGGGTCATCACTGACTTTAGGAAGCGTAGAAAAGATCCCATTGATCTTTCCCAATACTTCAGTAACTTCGCCAGCGGTATCCAGCACCACTTTGTCTAATGGGATCTCATCAGGAGAAACCGACCGGGATACGTCTTCAAGGTGAAGAGTCCCTTCCTGGTACAGTAGGTCAACAACAGGATTGAATGCAGATTTTGGCCCGATTACCTGAATTCTTTTCATCTGCTGGAGCATACGGTTCCTTTCCGGGAAATACCGGGCTACTCTCTGGTCACAAAGCGTACAATGGCTGCTGCTGCCACGGGAATGTTTCTTTTGCCCCTCTCTGCTGCAGCTTCAGCAACAAGTCCTGCTTCCCGCTTCATCTGTTCTATCCGGGCCTCAGTCTTTCCTTTCTCCTGCCAGTACATCTCTTCAGCTGCAGTTTTTCCCTCAGCGTTTGCAGTGCACAGCAGGTTCTCTGCATCAGTTTTTGCAGCGGCAATTGTTGCATCTGTTCCGGTTCTTACAACCTCGATCTTCTTTGCCACCTCCTGTTCTTTTTCCCGAATCTGTTGCAGCAGTGTCTTTTCTGTGTCCATACAACCCTCCTTATAGTCCGTGCCTGCGTTTCAGGATCGATGTAACCCCGCACTTGGGTTCACTGGAACCGGGGCTATTCTCCTTCTCTTCAGCCGGACCTGCTCCCCGCAATCCACGCGCTTTCTGGGCTGCCTCCTCGATTCGATCCCGGCATCTTGCCACAGCCGTGTTTTTCAGAGCATCAATTGCTTTTATGATATCGGTAACCATTTCGAAGAGACACCCCCTGATCTGTTCAAGTGGTCTATTCCATCGAAGGTGAATAAATAGTTTCTTGTAACCCGGCAAAAGAGAAAAACGTGATTCCGGCAGGACTTTTCTACGAGAAGCAATATACGAAAAGCAGGGATGAGGCACTCAGGTTAAAAGAGAATAGTTTTAATTTTTTTTGCAACTCTCTGCAATTCTTAACGGGGACTGCGCAGGCAGGTCGAGTCCCATAATTTTCCGGATAATGAATACTGTGCAGGTGGAAAAAAGGGATTTTTAGTCTATGCTAAGATACGCGGGCACGAAAAGGATCACAAAGAAGATCAGCATGAGGGCAAGACCGAGTGGCACGCCATATCTCGCCCACTCCTTACTGGTGATTCCCATTTTACCTGCAGCAATGATATTGGGAATATTTCCAGGAATCAGCATACCCCCTGCGATTAAAAGTCCCAGTAGTGCGCTTTTTATCTGGATCAGCGTGAGTTGCGGTCCGATCTCGGCCGCCGCAAGGGTTGCATTGTCTAGCACCGCAGACACGATATTTACCCAGAAGAGACCTTCAGACGGTATCTGGATAATATATTCAAGGATGAGTGGCTTGAACCCCTCTCCTAAAAAGACAAGAGCCATGATGAAGAGGTATACTTTGCCCGCACGCAGCACAACATTACGGATGCTCTCGCGGACAAGTCTGCACTCCTGCCCCTCCTCGCTGACGACACCCTGCCGCTGTAAGAACACCACGCCAAGAATCCCCAGAGCAATGATACCGGGAATGATATAGATCCCAAGCAGATCGAAAAGGAATGTAAATCCTGCATGGTAAGGATCACCGGACAGTTTTGAGATGGTGATCGTTGAGAGAGGCTCTCCCAGCGGCGTGAGTGCAGCCCCCAGACCAATGGAAAAGCAGGAGATCACTGTGACTCCAATCTTCTCCTGCCGTCCGAGCGGGAGGGCACAGATGATCTCAACGAGAATGATGGCAGCAAGGATGGCCGAGATAATGCTGGAAACAATGCCAAGACCACAGATCAGGAAGAAAACGATGATACAAAGAGGCACCCGGTTTACCATGGTCTGGATGGCAGCCTGGATTTGTGTGTGGGCAAAATAAATAATTAAGCCCATGATGAGCACGATCTGGACAATTCCAACCGGTATACCGGCAACGGTTGTGATCATGACCGGTGCTGTGAGTGCTTCAATCACTATGGCAGTTGTCCATCCGAAAGTTTCCCCGTGCAGGATCGCAAAACTGGCAACACTCAGTGCGGCCACTCCGCAGATAAAGAGGAATACCTCAAGGTTCTCTTCTATTTTTTTAACTTTGAACGGGAGCACCAGTACAAGGATGAAAATACAAACGAGCAGGATATTGACGATCATGAGCTGTTCCATAGTAACCTGTTCCTGTGCAGAAAATTATTGATGATTGTACTCTACTGTTGATCACAAAATAGTGATCCTGCTCATAGCTTTATGCCAATAGTCTTGTATCCGGTATCCTTCTTTGCAAAATACTTCCCCTCCCTGCGAACAACACACAATCCATTTATCCCTCTCTTGCCAAAGTATCATCAGATGGAATTCATACCGCCGGTTTTCAGGTACAAACGTCTCCTTTACCTGATGGTTCCCATTGTGGTGGAACTGGCTTTTTTTGACCGTATCAATCCGGCGGGACTTCTCGGACCTGATGTGAAAAAACTTACAGGTCGACGGGATATTGCCGGTCTTTCCCGCTTGCTGGAACATAAGGATCCACAGGTTCAGTACGAGGCGGCAGAAGCGCTGGGAAACCTCGGGGACGAAAAAGCGATCGGCCCGCTCATCACTGCATTAAAACGCGACGAGTTCAGCGGTGTCCGGTGGAAGGCAGCAGAAGCACTATCAAAGATTGGGAACCCCGCGGTTGAACCACTCATCGCAACACTGCAGTATCCGGATGATGATGTCCGCTGGAAAGCAGCGATTGCCCTTGGCGAGATCGGGAACCCGGACGCAGTTGAACCCCTCATCCAACTGCTTTCAGATGATGACCGGTTTGTGAGAAGCCGGGCTGCACATGCACTCGGCATGATTGGCGAAGTGGCAGTCGGCCCTCTCATTCATGCACTACAGAGGGGTGATCCTGGTGTCAGGTGGGGAGCTGCCATGGCTTTGGGAAAAACAAAAAACCCAAATGCCGTTGAACCGCTGCTCCTCGCACTTGCTGATGAGGAGGTGATGGTCAGGGCAGAAGCCGCAGCTGCGCTTGCATCAATCGGTACTCCCGCCCTCGGTCCCCTGCTGGCATTTTTAAAGGGTTCAAAGGGGGAGACCCGTATCGAAGTGATGACTGCGCTTGGGGAACTTAAGAACGCAGATGCGATCGAGCCCCTTGTCCAGCTCCTTGAAAATGCGGATGATGATGAGCGACAAGCGATAGCCGATGCAATCGATGCCATCCTTATCCCTGATGTTGAACCGCTGGTGCGCAGGATACGGGATGGAAAACACAAAAAAAATGCAAAGATAAAAACCTGAGGAAATAATGGCGCAGCAGAATTCCCGAAATGATCCGCACCTGTCCGATGAGCAGAAGATCAATGAGCTCATTACCGCGCTGGGGGCCCCGTCGATTGATATACGGCACGAGGCGATACGGGCTCTTAAGGAATGCGGTGAACCTGCGGTCCCGTTCCTGATCAGGGCACTTGCGGATTCAGCGGACAATGATCCCCGCTGGTATGCCGCAGTTGCCCTCTCAAAGATTGGCGAACCAGCGATCGAACCCCTGATCGCTGCCATGCGGTTGCACAGGGAAAAGGAGTTCCGGCGCTACGGGGCCGCTGCCCTTGGGGATATGGGCAGTCCTGCAGTAGAACCCCTGATTTCTGCTATGGTATGCGATGATGCGGATCTGCGGGGCTATCTTTCCCGTGCGCTCTGCCGGATAGGAAAGCCGGCAGTGGAACCACTCACCCGCAGGCTGGATGATGCCGATGAAATTACCAGATCCTGTGCTGCACTCACACTCTGGCAGATGGGCGAAACCGGTCTTCCTGCGATGGTAAAAAAGGTGCAGGATGATGAGGATAAAGTTTGATCTGTTCTGTGTTCATTCAGCCTAAATATAGGTCTCACTTTTTTTTGAAGTGAGATAAACCGAAGGGATAAATCCCCTCCCGAACTATCGTAACGTTATGTTAGTACTCTCGCCCGCGATGGAGGCTTATGAAAAGTCCCTCATGGATGATCTTCATCGTGCGATAGCGATAGCAAAGGAAGCCCGATCCCGTGGTCTCGACCCTTCCACCGATGTTGAGATTCCCATAGCAAGCGATCTGGCGGATCGTGTAGAAGCGCTCCTTGGGATCAAAGGGGTGGCCGTGCGGATCCGTGAACTCGAAGCCTTGATGTCACGTGAGGAAGTGGCGCTCGCAATCGGTGATGATTTCGTTGCACGCAAATTTGGAGAGACTTCTGTACTAGAGGTTCTCGATCATTCCATCCGGACGGCGATGGCCCTGCTCACGGAGGGAGTTGTTGCAGCCCCCACCGAAGGGATTGCAAAGATAGACCTTGGCAAGAACGACGATGGTAGCCAGTACCTGATGATCTTCTATGCAGGACCGATCCGGAGTGCCGGCGGGACTGCACAAGCTCTTTCGGTGCTAGTAGGAGATTACGTGCGCCAGAAGCTGGGCATCAACCGGTACATTCCCCGACAACAGGAAATTGAGCGGTATATCGAGGAGATCCGACAGTACAACTCGATTATGAACCTCCAGTACCTGCCGAGCGAAGCAGAGATACGACTCATCATCGAGAACTGCCCGGTCTGCATTGACGGTGAAGCAACCGAAAAAGAGGAGGTGTCCGGGCACCGGAACCTCGAGCGGGTTGAGACGAACTCGGTCAGGGGCGGCATGGCGCTGGTTATCGGAGAAGGCATTGCCGGTAAAGCCCGCAAACTCAAGAGCCGGGTTGAGAAGATGAAGATACAGGGTTGGGACTGGCTCGACAAGCTCATTGCCGGGGCCTCGAAGTCCGGTGACGAGGAAAAAACGGTCGGCATCAAACCGCTGGACAAGTACCTCCGCGACCTGATCGGAGGGAGACCGGTCTTTGCTTATCCGATGAGAAAAGGGGGCTTCCGGCTCCGGTACGGCCGCTCTCGCAACACCGGCTTTGCCGCAGCCGGTCTGCACCCGGCTACCCTGTATGTTCTGGGTGAGTTCCTTGCCACCGGCACCCAGATGAAGACCGAGCGACCGGGTAAAGCCTGTGGTGTAGTGCCGGTGGATTCGATCGAAGGTCCGACCGTGCGCCTGACCGATGGCGATGTGCTCCGCATTGATGACGAAGCAACGGCCCGGCGTCTCCGGCCCGGCATCGAGCGGATCCTCGATGTGGGCGAGATCCTCATCTCGTTTGGGGAGTTTCACGAAAACAACCACCCGCTCGTGCCTTCCGGCTACTGCGACGAGTGGTGGCTGCTCGACAGTGAACCAGGCACAAAACCCCCAAAAGATGAGGGTGAAGCACTCGCATTTGCCCGGGCAGGAGGATATCTCCACCCTGCGTATACGTGGTTCTGGGATGATATCACCATTGAGCAGATCCGTATTCTCTCTGACGCGGTAGCTGATACAGGAAAGATTGTTGATGATCATCTTCAGATCCCTCTTGACCCGGTTACAAAGGAGATCCTCGAAACCCTGCTCATTCCTCATTTGGTGCGGAACGGGAGGGTGCAGATCAAAACGCACAGGGCATTCATCGCCTGCCTCGGGCTGGATGACAGCTTAAAGAAACGCGAGGTCTGGAACAAAGCCCCGGATACTTCCCAGCTTGCACTAGTCCAGCACCTTTCCGGGTTAAAGATGCGTTCACGTTCGGGTACACGGATCGGCGGGCGTATGGGGAGACCGGGTAAATCTAAGCCCCGCAAGATGAATCCTCCTCCGCATGTCCTCTTCCCGCTCGGGGATACCGGTGGTGCACGGCGGTCGTTTCAGTCCGCCTCCGCACATATTGAGGAGACGGATCAGAACGATACCGAGATCGGATTCCATAAAGAAAGCGGGGTCATCGAGATCGAAGTCGGCCGCAGGCGCTGCTCCCAGTGCCATGAAATCACCTATCTAAACCGGTGTGAAAAGTGTGGGGGGCATACGATCGCTGTCTTCACCTGCACCAAATGCGGCAGGGAGGTTCATCAGCCCCGGTGTCCCGGCTGTGACGCCCCGGCCATCTGCACCCAGCGGGTGAAACTTGATCTCAAAGGGGAATATGCCAAGGTGATGGCACGCCTTGGGATGAAACCCGATGCAGTCGCGCTTGTAAAAGGTGTCAAGGGTATGATCTCGAAAGAGAAGTCTGTCGAGGCGATGGAGAAGGGGATCTTACGGGGGATACAAAACATCTGGGTCTTTAAGGATGGGACCACGCGTTTTGATATGATCGACCTACCGCTCACCCACATCCGGCCCGATGAAGTGCGGGTGCCTGTAGAGAAACTCCGCTCGCTTGGATATACCAAAGACACGCATGGGTACGATCTCCAGAACGGCAAACAGGTGGTTGAACTCCATGCACAGGACTTGCTGCTATCAGATTCCTGCGCTGAGTATATGGTGAGCGTGGCAAAGTTCATGGACGACCTGCTGGTGAAAGTCTATGGTCTCCCCCCGTTTTACAATGTGGAGAAACCACAGGATCTGGTGGGCCATCTTGTCATTGGTCTTGCTCCGCACACGAGCGCCGGTGTGCTCGCCCGGATCATCGGGTTCACCCGGGCTGACGTTGGATATGCCCACCCATTCTTCCATGCCGCCAAGCGACGCAACTGCTTCTTTGGCGATAGCATGATCGAGGTGTACGATGGCAGGTCATGGACCCGGCACCCGATACGCAAGTTCGTGCTGGAAAACTTTGACGTGAGCCGCCCGGGCATAGACCAGCTCGGCACCTATTACTCGGACCCGGGCCGGCCGTATCACACCCGCACCATTGATACGAATGGCGTGATGCACATCCGTAAGATCACCACGGTCTCCATCCACCGGTCTCCGGCCACCCTGCTCCGGATTACAACTGCACTCGGCAAAGATATTGCAGTCACTCCCGATCACGCAATGCTTGTCTGGGACACTGCGTACCTCCGGAAGATCCGGGCACTTGAACTCAAGGTAGGGGATGCTGTGCCGGTGCAAGAGGGCATAAACGTGATTTCGGATCGTATCTGCTCCATTGACATTGTGCCGGCACCCGAGGAACGGGTCTATTGCCTGACAGTTGCCGACGATCATACGATGGTGGTAAACGGGATCTTCACCGGCCAGTGCGATGGGGATGAAGATTGCATTATGCTCCTTATGGACGGCCTGATCAACTTCTCGCGCTCGTTCCTGCCACAGAACCGGGGAGGTACCATGGATGCCCCGCTCGTGCTGACGAGCAGGATCGATCCAGCCCAGATCGATAAGGAAGCGCAGAATGTCGATGTCTGTGAAAACTATCCCCTCGAACTCTACACCGGTGCACTCAACTATATTGAGCCCAAGACCATTGCAAAACTTATCGACCGGGTTGAAAACCGGATCGGCACTCCCGCCCAGCTGGAAGGGTTTCAGTTCACTCACGACACCTCGGATATCTCAGCAGGCCCTGTCGAATCAATGTACACCCAGCTCAAGACAATGACCGACAAGCTCGAGGCCGAACTGGCACTTGCTGAGAAGATCCGGGCCGTTGACGTGGATGATGTGGCAGAGCGGGTGCTCAACACGCATTTCATCCGGGACCTGATGGGCAACCTCTCGGCGTTTTCAAAGCAGAAGTTCCGGTGCACGAAGTGCAACACGAGCTACCGCAGGATGCCACTTGTCGGTAAGTGCACGAAGTTCAAGGGCAAGCACCCGTGCAATGGCAATATCATTCCCACTGTACACGAAGGTTCGGTTAAGAAATATCTCGAGATGTCCCGCGAGATCTGCCGGAAATACAAGGTCTCGGAATACACCAAGCAGCGGGTTGAGGTGATCGATCTTGCGATCCAGTCAACGTTCGGTGAGGAGAAGGTGCATCAACTGGGGCTTGCCGATTTCATGTGATCAGTTGAGCTTATGTATCTCTCTCACCAACATTATTCCTCATCAAGCGGGGATAGCCAAGCCTGGCCAACGGCGATAGACTCAAGACTTAATAATGTTTTTCAGGGTAAGATTCTTTAAATCTCAAATCCATTTACTATTCCAATATTTCTTTCTGGAGCGAGGGTAACCAAGCCTGGTCAACGGTGGCAGACTCAAGATCTGTTCTTGCAGAAGTTCGCGGGTTCAAATCCCTCCCCTCGCATTTCATAAAAATAATTGGTTTCCCTATCTGTTAATTTACAATCTAGTATTCAGATTATCACCGTTGTTATTTGTGTCGTTGCGATCTGGTGTGTGGCTGATGATTGTTTCTTCTGGCTGCTACATTTGTGGAACAAATTTTTTCCAAGGGCCGGTTTTCCCGGAACCACGGTTTGGTTTGCAAATCGGATTATTAGGGATGTAATGACATCAGACCCGGGAGCTGCGGTGATTCTGCCGTGCCCGCCATTGTGTTTCGGTTGGTGTTATTCATAGTCAATAGTTATATCGCAGCGTATAGACTATATCCGTTCAATTGAGATTAGAATAATGAAAAAAAGGAGTAACAGGTTCACATCAGAATCAGACGTGTAATCTGAAGTGAAGGGGTTTCCAATGCCCGAGATAACAATTTTGATAAGTGAGATTCAGGATTATGAAAAAAAGATTGCAGCACAACAGGAGATCATTAAACTCCAGGCTCAACTTTTGATGAAGATGCAGGAGGACCTGCCGGGATCGCGGGATAAAGGGAGCAATGATGGTTTCATCTGACAGGGTCGAAGATCGCATCTGGGATAGGAAATCCGCGGTGCTTGATCATATAGACCGGTTACGGCACGCAGAAGCCGGCCTGAAATACATCCTGTTATGTTTTTATATCACAATTACCCTCATAATCCTTCCATTCCTTGGGATTGGCGTGGAGATCCTTATCGGGCTGTACATCCTGATTGCGGCAGCGGTTGTGGGCCTGACATATCTTGTAAACAATGCAAGGGATGTGCGGATCCTCGTTTTGCTCCTTGCCGCAGCAGCGGTTGTTGAACGGCTTACCCTGATCTCCGGAAAAACCGATCTCAGGATTGCAGGACTGGTAATCACGCTTGTCCTGGGCGGTGTGCTCACACTTTTTTGTGTTTTTGCTGTGGTCTTGGCACGTCATCCCATCCGTGCACATATCATCTGGGCGGCAATCTCTGTCTATCTCCTTTTTGGGGTGCTGTTTGCCATAGCTTTTGAGATCCTCGGGACGATCTCGACAAGTTCGGTCGTATTTATGACCAACCAGTCACAGGCGATCACGACCTCGGATTATATCTACTTCAGTTATTCTACGCTGTTCACCCTGTCGTACGGAGATTTCATCCCCCTTGGGTCACTTGCCCGGTCACTGGCACTCCTTGAGGTCCTGCTCGGGCTCTTCTTTATGGGAATTATCATCGCCAAGTTAGTCGGTTTCACCGGTCTTCCGGGGTACAATGATACCTCTGGCGACAATATGGGCAATACACCGCAAAACAACGGAAACATTTCCGGAATGAATGACCGGCTGGAGCGGATGGAACAGATACTCTCCGACATTCAATCCGATCGTGGGAAAAAATAGTGTCTGATTATTGCCCGCCGTTTCTGGCAGTTCAGGCATATCTGTTCTCTTTCGTGTGAATGCCCATATATCAGAGAACTCTACCGTATAAACTAGAACCCGGAGACAGTTTTTTTACCGTATGGCCTATATCAGATCGTAAACGACATATCGAAGAATCTGAATTTAGAGGTTTGAAAGAAACTAGGGCTTATTATACTGACAAATTAGGCAATAATTATTATAGTAAACCATTTTCGTTAGAATAAATTTTGATTCATGGGTCTTTTGCTTGGCTTATACCATCAGAAAAACTTCTAGAATCAAAACCCACGCTCCGCTCTTTTAGAATAGTGATATCAGAAGTGATGGGTGGCAAAAACTGAGATAACTATAACCCCGCATATCCTGTTTTAATAACTCTCATTCAGAAGTTCATTATCAGATAAAAAAGGCATGTGGATCGATTCTTGCAGCAGTCCCCCGGTTCATGAGAGGATCAGCTTGTACCGAAACCCTCAACATCGGTAAAAAGGAATGTATGGTGGGAATACTTCACAAGCGATCTTCCCACTCACCACCGCACCCCTCACAGGTCATCAATGTGGCAGATCGCACGATTCGATCCCGGTCAACCGGGCGCGAGAATCACCGGGCAGGTGTATACACGGACCCCAGTTTATTCATCCAGGGAATGATCGTCGGCCTCACGCTTGCAGTACCGGTTGGTCCGATTGCCCTCCTGTGCATCCAGCGTGCTGTCACCGATGGGAGGCTCCACGGGATCGTATCGGGTATCGGGGTGGCAACAGCAGATTCGTTTTATGCTGCTGTTACCTTCTTAGGGCTTACTGCCATTTCAGGACTTATCCTTGCCTACCAGTTCTCGCTCCGTCTCGCAGCGGGTTTGGTTTTAATTTTAGTGGGAATACGAATCTTTCTCTCAATACCCGCACCGATGAGTGCGAAAACCGAGCACGAGACGTACCTCAAAGATTACCTGTCAATGGTGGCCATTACGATTGCAAACCCGTTAACGCTCATCTTCTTTATTGCCATCCTCCCCGGTTTTGGCGTGGTGTTTTATGAAAATTCTGTTCTTACCGCATCGGAGTTTGTCGGGGGGGTCTTTTTAGGCTCTACACTCTGGTGGATCATTCTCTGTTGTGCTATCGGTTCCGTGCGTTCCCTTATCAGTGCTGATCACCTGAGGCTGATTAACCGGATATCCGGAGTAATGATCGTATGCTTCGGTGCGGGGTTGCTGCTCCTGCTGGCAATACCTTACCTGAAAGGATTGTGATAAGACCTCTTCTGGTGTGAGGCCGTTTGGCTTTATACGGGTTTTACCGGATCTGCCAGTTAAAAAAGATCAGAGTGATCTGATGTTAACTTCGTATTGTTTGATAACTAATGTGTTAGTTGGTGGTAGTTGATATTTCAACATCGCACCAGTCCCCGGTGTTCCACTTACCCGCGTCATTCCCAAAGATGGGTTTTTAAAATAGTTGTCCCACGCAATCGAGTAATCCTGTCTCGGATCTGGGGTATATTCAAGATATACGGGAGGGGAAAGAGAGGGAGTATCTGTTTTCTGGAATTGGGTCTCTCCCAATGCCATCTGTACAGTGCCGACACCGGTCTTGGCTATCATTCCGGAGCTGGTGAGGTTTACGAGATTAATGACCATTGTCTTTGTCTCGCTGTCATAGAACCACCGGGGCTCAGCGAGCATCACCGATCCCGGTTCCGCGTGCGGGCGCTTTACCACTGCTCCGTTCTGAAGGGAGATGTCTGTACCGGCACTGTCAGAAGAATATCGCAAATCCCCGGATTTAAATGAGTTCATGTACACGATATTATTTTGATCATAGATTCTTATCATTGAGGAAGCTGGATTGTAACTCGAATTGTATACCGTTAACGCACCTCCCCCGATCTTTAAGGATGTCTCCTTGTATGGCACGGTCTTGTACGCGAGACTTTTCACATCATTTTGCAATACGATCATGTTCTTCTCCATGATCTGTTCATCAGCGCTTGTCTGCTGCTTGAGGAGCATCGGATAACCGTACAGTGAAACAAGTCCGATGCCCGCGATCACTATCGTGAAGATGAGTAAGAATCCGATTGATTCAGAAACTCCTGCAGTGCAGGAGATCCGGTTATTTTTGCCCGTCATTAAAATCCTCCAGAATCATAACTTATCCTGTTCATACCTGCACCCGTGGTATTCCCACCGGCCTTTCGTGTCGAACCGATACCGGCGATTGCCACATTGGTGACAATCAAACCTCTTGATACTTTTACAGTCTGGGCTGTTAGATCCTCAGTATTGCCGATCTCAACAAAATACGCCCGTCCCGCGATGTCATCCGGTATGTCGAATCGTGAGGTAATATTTCCGGTGTCGGGTGCAATGGCATAGGTGTCAACGATCCGGGTGGAGACGCCGTTGCTGATATCGGTAAATGCTGAATACGTGAGGGTGTTTGCAGGCCCCTCCATGAAATTTGCATTCACTAAGAGGAGCATGACAATAAAAAGGGCCATGAGGACTCCGGATATCATGATGTACTCTATCAATGTTGCCACGCCGGCTTCTTTGCAAAGGGGTATCCCTCTATTTTGATCTCCAGATCTCATTGTATACGGTCACCCCGTTGTTGTAATGAATATCGATAGAACTATAGGGATTGCCAGCCGTGGGTGGTGTGGACGAGAGGTTCACTACGGAATTTTGTCTGCTCAATGACAGGGTTCTGATGTCATTTTGCACATTTGTTTTATTTTTAAATATTCCCGCGTTATCCAGAAATTCGGACTGGATGATCACATCTCTTACTCCACGGATATCGTCTTTTGGGAATTCCAATACTGCTTCTGCGGTTGTTTGCCCTATTACTGTTGACTGGTTTATAACGATCGCGATAAAGAACAGGCTGAAACTTACGACAAATCCCATGAGCACAATCCATTGGGCATCATCCTTTAATCCCGCCATAAGAGCACCTCCACGAGAACGGCATGTTTACCCGAACATGACTGGGCTGAACAATCAGGAAATCTTTTTTCAACAATTACCCAGTCAGAAACACGCACGGCATGTTCCCCGCTAACGAGCGGGCGTAGGGAATCACTCAGAACTATACTGTTGATGGAACCGCCCAAATCCACGTATGATACATTTGCCACAAACTGAACATGATCCCGATGAGGTCCGGCTCTGTTGTTTACTATGGCGAGGAACATTGACCGGAATGTTTCGGCATCATCTGTTTCCACGATTGTCTGGAGCGGGCTCTTGCCGGGCGTACTGTTGGGGGCAGTATTCATCAGGTTCAGGGCATCATTCCCCAGCACTTCGAGCTGCATATCGCTGATATGTGTATCTCCCAAGGTATACACCGATGTGCTGTTGACCACAATGTATGCTGTCATGAGCATGATCAGGCCAGCGGCTATGCCCTCGATAGTATACAACTGCCCATCTGTGTTTACCACACTGCCACCTCCATGACTGCGTCAGTCAAGGCGGGTTGTGTGACATTTGCGTGATTGTAATTGTAATCAAATGGACGGGTGTGGGTATTATTGAGGAACTGTTGGCCATTATCCGGAATTTCCGTTGGATCATGTATTTCAAAAGTCAGGTTTATGTAGATCACACCGTACTTATCCGTGCTGGAGAAAAACCCCGGCTCAAAAATCATCGAGAGATTTCTGTCGGTACCTAGGTCGACGGGCGGTTTTACCGCTGTCGTACCCCAGTTAACATACACATAATTCTCGAATGCCGCAACTGGTGAAAAGGCATAGAGGTTCGAATCCCCGGTATGTGTCTGGTAGAATTTTACATTTGACAAATTGACATTAGGCGTATTGGGATGTGCAATCTTATTTCGCGTCTCATCCAGATCAGTAATATTGATAATGATTCGATCCCCGTTCGGGTTGATCCGGTACGCAGCATCGCCGTTTGGATTGACAATTTCACCTATATCACCTGTAAGGAGATGCGATGAGTTGATCACAATCCGGAACTCGTTAAATGTCACGTTCCCAGTATTGTTGTAGCCATGCGCCCGGATCATAGTTTTACCGATTGTTGTGTTGCTCGAACCCTTGATTTTTACATCCCTGCGGATATACCCGTATGGGTAATTGTCCGGAACAACATCGCCAACAGTTCTGGGCGTATCTTCACCAACAGCCAGAAGGGAGATGTTGAACCTGTAGGGAATGTCCCCGAAGATCACCCGTTTCTGATAATCTTCCGGATAGGAAAAAGCAGTGGAGCAGAAGAACCGGTTTACCTTGTTTTCATCGAGAATACGGGGGGTTTCTTTTGAAACTGCAAGACCGAATCGTGCAACATCGCGCTTGTCATTTTGTATCTCCCACGGCTGGTTACCGGTTACCAGTGGTCCGACAGCCCCCGGATCCTCAACAAGAATTACTCCAGTCCGGTATGCAACTGCATCGTAATCTATCGTATGTGACTGCAGGCCGATAAACAGGCCCGGTATCAGGGTTGCCACCCAGATAAAGGTAATCATGAAGATAGTGAAACCTACTAAAAAGTCAATGGACATTAACCCGTAATCTTCAGTCATTTGATGATGTCAACGCCCCTGTCTTTGCATCGAATACGAGGTACCTTGTTTTTCCCTGGCCTGTTATTGTGAGATAATATTTACCTTCTGCCAGTGCAAGTTCTCTTGACTCGGTAGTGATCGCCTTGGGTGTTTGGAAAATCTGCTCCCGGTTCTTTTCAAAAAGTTTCCGTGGTGTAATTATCTGACTGATGATTATCTCTTTTTCCGGGTACCCGCCCAGCCAGGTATTCACCGTTTCACCAGAGTGATCGTAGGTTATAAGTGACACCTTTGGCGGTTGCCGGACAACGAAGATCCAACTGCTTGCATCTCCTGTTGCATCCAGTTTATATCCACGAATCAGCTGGATGTGAGTTGTTTTTGTAGTATTTTCAGATGGAATTTCTTCCTGTTTTATCCCAACATACTGGGCGTCTGGTGCGATGTCTTCAAAATTGATCCTCACGAACTCATCGGACTGGTTCAGAACAACAAACCCGACATCAACTTTTGAGTGTGTGGCTTGCGGAGACAGATTAAAAAATGAGAATGGATTTCCCACAATTATGACAACGATGGCTACAACCAACAGTATGAAAAAAAAAACATATGCCACCCTTCTCATGGGTTTACCTCATGGTTTATAGGAAGGGTTGTTAATATAAAGATTGGTTTATCAGGATCTGTGAAATTTCTTATTAACAATCGAATCGGAAAAAAGAACGGGGTTGAGGAAAGAAAAATGCATTAAAATATTAAAAATATTATGGTTATGAAATTAAGTCAGTATTCCCTTGCGCGAATTCAGCGGTTAATGGTATCTCTTTTAGCGAAATTAACAGTGTAAAACAGTGTAAATGTGTATTGTCCCGCAATAGAATCTTTAGATTGACCGGACCCGATGATTATTCTTGAACTATGTTCCCTCATTGAAAAGGTGTAAATTCACAAAATTTGCATAAATAACTGTTATTTTACAATTCAGAGTTATTTTAGAGCAATTTTAAAAAAGGGAATCTATATATAATATAGTTCGCTATTTCTCTCTTCAATGTGATTGGTATGATAGATAGACGAAGGATTCTGGTAATTTTTTGTCTCGTTCTGCTTATAAGTTCTGCAGCGGCAATAGACCTTTCCTCGTCAACTATCATCAGCAGCAATCCGGGCTGGCTTATAGCAAATGATGGGAATGACCAATCCACGATTACTGTTTATGCACTGGCGGCAGGTTCCCCTGCAACTCCCGTCACTGGTGCAAATGTCATCTTCTCTCTTTCTCCTGCGTCTCAGAATTTGGGGACGCTCTCTCCTGTTTCTCCGGCATTTGTCCAGACCGGTGCTGATGGAAAAGCAACAGCAGTATTTACTACCAGCAAAAAAAGCGGTACTGCCACTGTAATTGCAAACATCTCTTTTAACGATGGTACTACAACCCCGGTTAAGGTTTCCACCATCCAGCGGATCGATCACGATACCCCCCAAGGGGCAACTTTTGAAAACCCGTACGAGTTACCGGTAGGTTCAATAACCGGTGTAAGTGTAACCCTTGTTGATCGCTGGGGCAATCGCATAGATAATAAAAATATTGCAGAAACCATCCGTCTCACCATGACAGATGATGGGGGCGCCGGATTACAGAATGGTCTGAATTATGTTACCCAGAAAACGTATTCAACGGATGCGGAAGGCAACGTATCTGCTGTTATCAGAATTTCTACTGCTGTCAGAAGCAATTACATACAGATGGATCCTATCGGAAATATCGTGATCCCCCCGGGCTTATATATTCAGGGAGTAGCGGAAAGTGAACCCTATTATATTGCGCAGACTCAAGCCAGTCCCGGCTCAAGTCTTCCAGCAGACGGGCTCCCGGCAAACGCTGTGGAAATTTATTACACGGTGACCGATAAATACGACAACCCGATAACCGGGGCATCTTTGTACTGCAGTTCAACAGATGGAATGAGTGTAACCGCACCTACCAATACCTGGGGACGATTAAGAATCTCATTCGGTCCGAAAGAAACGATTGGTGTTTATACACTCAAGGCAGTCCCTCTCGGGAATACGAGCGCTGTGTGCACCGGGATAAATGCCGGAACTGTCGGGTATTGCAGTCAGGATATTGAATATTATAATACCGAGCCTGTAGACCTGACATTTACCGGAAATCCGCAGTCTATGACAAGTCTTGATGTGAATTCCGCGACCCTGTCTGTTCTTCAGGCACGGGTGATTGATATCAAGGGCAACCCGGTAATCGGAGAAAATGTCACCTTCTCGCTTGCTACCCCCACTTATCCCGGAGGGCCCTATAATGTTACGAGTTCTCCCAGCCTCTCTAACTTATTACCCGTGCCAGTCGTTGCCGACGGATATTCAACCGTATATTTCTACCCGGGAAAATTCGCAGTCTATGGTGTCACAGGATATAATGCTACAGCCACCGGGCAGGTTGTTGCAACAGCAACGTGGACAAACAAGGCCGGCACAATCACTAAAACTCGTGATGTCACGCTGGTCTGGAAAAACTACCCGTACATCAGCACCTCATCGTTAGGGGACTGTGGGAATTCCCAGGTCGGGGACAAAATTAATATCAAGATACAACTCAAGGGGGACGGCGCGGCGCTTGGGGTGAAACCCATCAACGCGCTCCTTGTGATGGATGTGTCGGGTAGTATGGGAATGAACCCGAAAATGGATGGGCCTGATGGCTCCAAATTTAAAATCTGGTATTCCAACCAGTCAGGATATACGTTTGTTACCAAAATGAACCCGAATACCGACCAGATTGGCCTGGTCACCTATACAACGAATGCTGCTCTTCCTGTCCCGCTCTCAACAAATTTTGCAAATGTCAAAAACGGGCTTAAAGGTATGACCGCCCAGTCAACCACGAACCAGCGAATGGGTACCTATACAGCACTAAAAGAGATGATATCGCATAACGCCGATCCCACTAAGACGGTCCAGGCAATCATCGTGATGACAGATGGTGTCTATAACCAGGATGGTGATCCCCTCGCCCGGGGTACGGGAAACCGTATCCATACCAGCGAAGGGAGCTGGAGCGATTACCGCGATTGGTATGTGATCCCGGCATTAGGGACAGCAACCGACCGCAGGCAGAACCTGTCCGAATATGCCCTGCAGAATAAAATCAGGATCTATACTGTGACATTCGGTACGGACATTGGATCGACCTCAGACCTGTATAAAAGCATGACCGCGATTGCCAAGACAACCGGCGGGGAGCATTACCATGCTGATGATGGATATCAATTAAAAGATGTCTACACAACGATTGCGGGACAGCTACAGGAAACGGCGGGTGGCGAGACTAAGGTAGACCTTGATTTTGGAATCGTAAAGATCAATGACAACCCGGGCCTTATCACAGAGTATATGGATTATGAATATCTGCCGGGTTACTCCACGTATATCAATAAATTCAACATCACTAAGTATGGTGTCTACTACCCGCTTTTCAGTGAGACCCGCAATGATACTCAAGCTTGGCTTAACAATTCCATGGTCTTTGATGTCGGCACAATCAAGCTCAACGAAACGTGGAGCGCAACATTTCGCTTGAACCTGACCCAGGCAGGGAAGATCGATCTGTTCGGTCCTGGTAGTTCAGCTATATCGTTTACTGATGCAGCTACTGGTGTGACCCAGACGGGATTTATTCCTGCAATGCAGTGCAGGGTCCGGGCGAGTATCGTGAACACCGGCTTCGGCAGCAAAACGCTCCTTGTAGATCATCTTTCATTCGTTGAAGGTGTAAGCCCGGATCCGAATGTCTGGACCATAAAGTGGAATACCACCTATGATGGCGATAAAACCGTTCAGGAAGCGATCCTGTACCGGGTTAAGGGGGACACGCAATGGAAGACCGTCCCAAGTGGATTGGTCTTTATATCCACAAAGGTATTCGAAGAAACGAATCAGCATACCCTATCAACATCGGATACAATGTTATGGCCTCCGGGAAAATGCTTTGATATACAGATCGTGGCAGGAGCAGAGGATGCGAATGCAGCGATGACAAATCCGATCACAAAATGCAAGGCATTACCCGGAGGTACAATATTTATCAAACTCGAATAATTTTTGCATGTCTTTTTACGGAACAATCTTTGTTATAGGTATCTCTAAAATATCCTCAGCTCCGCTGGCCTTGAGCCGGGGGATCAGCTGGTTGACCAGGTTCTTTGGAACAACCGTCTGGATACTGTAATAGTCAATCCCGTGAAGCTGGCTCACGGTTGGCTTTTTCATTGCAGGTAGAGCGGCTACGATCCGCTCCATAGATGCGGAGGGGACGTTCATTGTTAAGAGCACCTTGTTCCTTGCTTCAATCACCCCGAAGAGCAGTGTACGGATCTCTTCGATCTCCCGGCGCTTAACCGGGTCTGCCCAGCTCGCCTTATTGGCACAGATCACAGTGTGCGACTCCATGATCTGCCCGATAATCTTCAACCCGTTCTTGCGCAGTGTGGTGCCAGTCTCGGTCAGGTCAACAACGACATCCATAAGATCGGGTACTTTCGCTTCCGATGCACCGAACGAATGGAAGAGCTGGACGGGGATCTTCAGATCCTCGAAAAACTTCCGTGTAAGCTCGGGGTATTCCGTGGTCACGCGGCTGTTCGGCCGGATCTGGGAAACATTCTCAATCGGCTCGTCGCGATGGACAGCGATCACGATCTTAACATTGCCCTCCCCGGTCTTGCTGTACGAGAGGTTTGCTACTTCAATGACATCCGAATTCGTCTCGTTCACCCAGTCGAGTCCGGAGATACCGATATCAAAATACCCTTTCTCCACATAAGTCGGAATCTCTTGCGGTCGTAAGATCTTGATCTTACCGATCCGTTCATCTGCAATGCGGGGATTGTAATCGCGATCCGTGCGCCTGACCTCAAGGTCTGCCTCCTTAAAGAGCTGGAGTGTTTGGGCTTCGAGGCTGCCTTTCGGGAGTGCGATGGTAATCATACGGTACACTGTTTGCGGTAAAAACAATAAAGATGAGGGGTGCCTGTGCGGCAGAAATCACTCGAACATGTGAACCACAAGCCCGCTCAGGAGCTTGGGCTCAAACCACGTGGACTTGGGGGGCATTATTCCACCGGCGTCAGCAATGGAAAGAACAGTCTCAACCCGGACCGGCTGCATGGCAAACGCGAGCCGGTATTGCCCATTGTCAACCAGCCTCTCGAGATCTGCAACCGGGCGTGCACCCCCGAGATACTGGAGTCGGGCATCGCCACGGGGATCGGTGATCCCAAGCATACCCTCTAAAACCCATTTTTGGAGTACTGCCACATCGAGGGTTTCTAACAGTGCAGCATTTTTTTCCAGCAGGCGGGTGCACTCGTACCACTGGCCACCGAGATACATATGCACCACATGGTAGCGTTCCGGTTTCTTGCACTTTGGCCGGATATTATACCCGCGCCCGTCAACCCTGCCGTACGGTACCACATCAAAATATTTTTTCAGGCCATCCAAGAAGGTGTCGTGGGTGTACGTGCCAAGGTCCGTGAGCAGTCGGCTGTACCCGTGGATCTTCACTTTATCATGGGCAAACATGACTCCCAGGAACCGGAATGCTTCGGCATCGGAGGGGATATTTGCTGCAATCCTCCGGTCTGCAACATTCACTGCCGCCTTTGCCCGGTGGTGGCCGTCAGCAATATAGAGCGAAGGAAGGTTTGCGAAGTGCTGCTCGATGTGGGCGAGGATTTGCGGGTCGGTTATCCGGAAGATCTGGTGAATACCTCCCTCATCGGTGCGCACCTCTGCATCGGGAACTGCACCGGCTGAAATCTGCGCATTGATGAGTGAAAAGAGATCCCCGCTGTTCCGGTAGAGGAGCACGACCGGCCCGTTGTGCGCTTTTACTGCTTCGATGTGCCGGGTCCGGTCTTCTTCCTTATCATACCGGGTCTGTTCATGCCTGCGGATCAGGTTCTGCCGGTAATCGTCTACATCGAGACAGCAGCAGAGGCCAAGGAATGTATCCCCGTCCTGTTTCACCCTGTACAGATACATTCCGGGCTCGGGATCTTTTGTTATATTTCCATTGGTCCGGAGTGCGTCAAAGTTCTCGTGCGCCCGTTTGTAGACACTGTCATCATGGGGATCGATTGTGGGCAGTTCCGCATCCGGCCTGCTCACGCGCAGGAAACTTTCGGGATTTTTTTCAATGATTTTGCGGGCTTCTTCTGCCGTCACGACATCATACGGGACAGCAGCGATCGCCTGCGCACATTCGCGTGTGGGGCGCACCCCCGAAAAACGATAGATCCTTACCATACCAACACCAGCACCGGACAGGGAGACACAGTTGCTCTCAAAGTTGGGTGTGATCCCTTATATTTCCGCACACCCCTATCGTCCGCTTAAGGGCAAATACTATGACTTGCGGGAACCCAGCAGTACTGCATAAACCCCATCGCAGGGGACCCTATATGATCCGACCCCATGATCTTGTAACCTTCCCATTGCCGCAGATCCGGAGGGCAATGCCTTCCGATCTAGCGGCAATTGTCGATATTGAGAAAGACTCTTTTATCGACCCGTGGGAGATGTCGGTCTTCTTAGAAGCGCTCACCTATTATCCGACAACCTATTTTGTCGCTGTCTGCAATGGGCAGGTGGCAGGTTTTGTGGTGGGGGCGATTGAAGATAACGGCGAGAATATCTACGGCCATATCTGCAATATCGGGGTAAGTCCGATATACCGGCACCGGGGGATCGGGAAACTGCTTGTGCGCAGGGTTGAGCACCAGTTTGCCATTGAACTTGCGACTGCCGTCCAGCTTGAAGTTCGGATATCCAACACGGCAGCGCAACAGTTCTACAAACGGCTCGGCTACCGGCATGTGTTTGGGATTGATCAGTACTATGCGAACGGTGAAGATGCGTTTGTGATGATGAAGTGGTTCCGGTTTTAAGAAAAAAAGAAAAGGGGATATCACACTGTTCTTTTGTATCAGCCGCGCCCGAGCTTCTGGTGGGCGCGGGCAAGGTGCTGTGAAGCAAGCGCGCCTAACAGGGATAATTCTCCGGCAAGAACCCCCGAAGCAATGATCTCTGCAAGTTTTCTCGCATTGGTGCCTGCAGGTTCCCCGCCACCCGCAACACCGAGAATCTTTAAACATTCCTGCTGCGTATCCACGCCGGTTCCACCACCCACAGTCCCAACCGGGAGGGAGGGAAGCGTTACAGCGACATAAATTCCGGTATCTGTGAGATCTACGGTCGTGATGCAGGTGCTGCCATCGATGGCATGGGCCGCGTCCTGCCCGCAGGCAATGAACATTGCAGCGACAACATTGGCCGCGTGGGCGTTAAATCCCATTGCGCCGGCCCGGGCCGAGCCCACGAGGTTCTTGCGGTAATTTACTTCATGAATGGTCTTTGCATCGGTCTTGAAGACCTGTGTGATAAGTTCATGAGAGAGGGCAACACCCGCGACAGTGCTCCTGCCCCGTCCCATGATCGCGTTGATGGCTGCGGGTTTCTTGTCGGAGCACATGTTTCCTGACAATGCGATGAGCCGGGCTCCGGTTTCCTGCGCCACCAGATCTGCCACTTTTGCGCTTGCGATGGTGACCATGTTCATGCCCATCGCATCCTTGGTGTCAAACTCGAGCCGGACAAATACACTCGTACCGGCAACAAAGGTGACGACATCGACCAGTTTCCCGTGTGATGTAGTACTCTCTGCAGCAAGACGGAGTTCATCTAGATGGTTGGCAACCCAGTTGCACACTTCTGCTGCATGCACTACACTGTCAGCAGCAAAGACCGGTGCCCGGGTCATGCCATCGTGAAGTACGCGTACATCTGCACCGCCAGCTTTTGTTATCGCGCTGCAACCGCGGTTCACTGATGCAACGAGCGCTCCTTCTGTAGTTGCCAGCGGGAGCCAGAAATTGCCCTGCGCGTACCCGCCTTTTATTGTGATTGGCCCGGCCACGCCGAGTGGCACCTGCACTGTGCCGATCATGTTCTCGCAGTTCCGCTTGACCACGCGCTCGATGTCTATGGAGAAGATCCCGATATTCTCTGTCTTTGTGCCGGTCTCCCGTTCGATATATTCCCGGCGCACCCGGATTGCATCCTTAGGCTCGAGCTCTTTTTCTAGTTCGTAGAGTTTGAGTTCCCCGCTTTTCAGTTTATTAAGAATAAGATTATCTCTCTCCCCATTGCGACCGGATCCTGCACGGTTTCCGGTTCCTGTTGGGTGCCCGCCATCATCAGCCATGAATAATGGTAGCACGTATAAATTAATGATATACGTGGTTGCAATCACGGTCGGACAATGGGGTATCAGGGTGCCCGCACGCGAAGGAGAGACTACGCGACGGGCGCTGATCGACGAGGGCGCGCTCGATCTCTCACTGAAAGTCCGGAGTGATGGCGATTGGCTTTTCCTGCCGCTCCTTGACTGGCGCGAAGGTGCAGAGCAGTGCCAGTTCGAGCAGAACCCGGAGAGGGTGGTGCTGGCCCGGCACGAACTGGTGGGCGGGATTGCGATCATGCAGGAGCGCGATGTAGCAGGAGCGCATAAAATCCTTGCATCCCGCCCCTCGCTCCACACCATTGTATATGCAAAAGGGGAGGTCTCGGGCGAGTACCGCACCCGCGAGTTCGAAGTGCTTGCCGGTACTCCTACAACACGCACGGAAGTGATCGAGTACGGGTACCGTTTCCATGTGGATCTTGCAGCCGCCTACTTCTCCGCCCGGCTCTCATCTGAGCGGCAACGCATTCTTAATCAGACCGCCAGTAACGAGACTGTGCTCGATATGTTTGCCGGTGTGGGGCCGTTTGCGATCACGCTCGCGGTGCGTGCGGCTCTTGTGGTTGCCTGTGATCTCAACCCTCAGGCAGTGGAACTGATGCTGGAGAACATTGCACAGAACCGGACTCGGAACGTGCTCCCTGTTCTCGCGGATGCCCGGAGACTTCCCGGGATCTTCCCGTGGCGGTTCGACCGGATTGTGATGAACCTGCCGCTGTCCGGTACGGAATTTTTGCCGGAAGCGTTCCGGCTCTGCAAGGCTGGCGGGATGATACACTTTTACTCGCTGGTCTCTGCTGAGAGGGAACACCGTGTGTGCATAGAAGGACTCGGTGGCGAGGTTATCGCTGAGCGGATGGTGCGGTCGTACTCACCGGGACAGTGGCACGCGGTATATGATGTAGAGGTGAAGGGGGTATAACCTCCCTCCGGAATTTTTAGTTATCATTGAAGATCTCTGTTCTGTTGTACAACCGGTACCATTACCCGTGAAGATTGATTACCAATGAGATACGATACTTCAGGGTATGGGGCACTCGGTCAGAATACTTATTCTTGGTGCCGGAGCGGTGGGACTTCCGCTGGCAGCAAAACTATCCCGGGTTGCAGATGTTGTTGCAGTCACACGGGAACCCTATGCCCGTGCGGTATCCAGCCAGGGGCTTTTGATCAGTGGTGCATGGGGATCAGAGACTGTGAGGTTCCCGTGTGTCAGTGAACTGACGGATAAAAAGGATTTTGATTATATCCTGATCACTTCTAAATCGCAGGATACTGAGGGTATCTGCCGGCAATACAAAGGATTGATTGGTACCAGTGAAGTCGCAAGTCTCCAGAATGGCATCGGTAATGAGGAAACGATTTCGCGGTATACTGATCGCGTTATCGGAGGTGTTGTTATGACCGGTTTTGTCAGGTTGGGCGACCGGGAAGTTCACGTCACGGCCAATGCAGGCCCGATGCAACTCGGCAGGTTTCCAGAAGGACTTGATGCGGAGGTAAAAGGTCTTGCTGATATCATGACCTCGGCAGGAATTACTGTTGAAACTTCGAATCGTATCATCGGGAAGCTCTGGTCAAAGAACCTGATCAACTGCTCGCTAAATCCCCTCAGTGCCATTACGGGTGTCACGTACGGGAAACTTAAGGAACCGGACAGCTGGCATATTATTGATCAGATCGTCAGAGAGATCTTTGCGGTGGTCCGGGCTGAAAGTATCACCCTCCAGTGGGGAGATCCGGAATTATATCTCGAGTACCTGTATGGAGCCCTGATTCCGGTGATGGCCGGGCATAGTTCTTCCATGTTGCAGGATATTTTACACGGGCATTTGACCGAGATCGATTATCTGAATGGTGCCGTCGTCACTGCAGGAAAAAGACTCGGCATTGCAACACCCTACAATGCCTGTATATCCGATCTTATACGATTCAAAGAATCTTCCAAAGGGACAATAGCCCCTCTGTCGTAATCGGGTATCACTCCTTCAAAAGACACGGTTTTTTACGCAGCAATAAAAGAGGTTGTAAGGGATTCATCTCATGACCAGACAAAATCCGATAAAATTTCTGGCTACTGGTATTTTAATACCGTTGCAGCCCAGGTAAACCCTATTGCGCTCCCTGCAAGCACAACAAGGTCGCCCGGTTTAATCCTGCCTTCCTCCTGTGCTAGTGCCAGACAGAACAGGGTATCTACCGGGCCCATGTGTCCATACTCTTTCATTGTGTTGAGGGTCTGGGTTTTTTTCAATCCAAGTTCCCCCATAAGGTTGTCCGTGATACTCTTCTTTACTTGGTTCGTAAAAATATGATCAATATTCTCGACCGTATATCCACTGTTCTCCAACGCCTCATGGATCACCCTGAGATAGTTTTTCAGGTACGTGCGGGAGAAGATTGCATCAAGAGCTGCCGGATCATTCACCCGAAGATAGCAGTCCTCCCTGCTGGGGAGATTCCCGGTTAAGGGAAGTTTTGTTCCGCCGCAGGGGACTTTCACATCATCTACAAGCGACCCATCAGATATGCTTGCATAGGAAAGCAGCTGGTTTACCGGATGATTCTTTTTCAGGACAGCCGCCACCGCCCCGTCAGCAAAGGAGAATGAAGAGACCGCCGTTTTATCAGTATAATTGACCGCAAGGGAAAGTTTGTCGCTGCACACGACAAGGGCATACTTCTTGCAGGGATCGCCAAGGAGAAGCTCTTTACATATGGTTATTCCGAGGTTGCCACCGTTGCAGCCATTGCGTATCTCGAATGTATAGGCACGGTGTGCCCCTATTTCATCCTGAATTTTTGCAGCAGGGGACCAGAAATTATAATCATAGTACCCAAGACCCACATACGCGATGATGTCGATCTCATCTGCAGTGATCCCGGCATTTTCCAAAGCCCGGGTAGCAGCCCGTACGCCCATTCCTGCCGGGTGTTCATCCGATGCAGCAACATGTTTTCTTTCAATTCCAATCTTGTCTAAAAAGACAGATTCAGCAATACCAGACCATTGTGCCATCTCACCACTGGTAATCGTGCCTTTTGGGATGTAGTATCCCAATCCCGTTATACCAACCGTTGATTCTTTAGAACCCCGTGAAGATGCCATATCTGTTTCCGTAAAATTTTCTCCGTATCGACAGTGTACGCGGTGATATGAATTAATTGTTCGTGGAAAGTGAAATGTTCAGCGTATTTTTTGGTGCAATAAATGGACTCTTTCGCAAAATACTATGTATCTATGATGCAAATTTTACACTGGAATGGAATTTAATATAATCCAGAGCAGTTTCACACTTTTCCAGATGATCTGTGTGATCATCGTTTTTGCGTACCTGTTTACAAGAAGCCGTTATTTTCTGGAAATTCTTGAAAAGAAACCACCTTTAAAAACCCAGATTCTCCTTATTGCAGTCTTTGGCCTGCTGTCCGTGTATGGTACGATCAGTGGTGTCACCCTCTATGGGGCAGTACTCAATGTCCGCGACTTAGGGCCCTTCATTGCCGGTCTCTGCTGCGGCCCATATGTCGGTATCGGTGCCGGTATTATTGGAGGATTGTATCGCTGTGCGCAGGGTGGCCCGTATATGTATACCGGTCTGATCGCACCTATTCTTGCCGGACTCATCGGAGGTGTAATGTACCTCGCCAATAAACGCGATATCGTGCCGACATGGGTTGCTGTTGTGATGGTTGCCCTAGTGGAATCTTTGGTCTCCCTTATAACCCTGCTCGTGGCGACACCCGCATCTCAGTTCGTAACCATTGCAACGGTTGTTGCCATCCCCATGATCATCACCAATATGGTGGCGGTTTTCATCTTCTCGACCATTATGCAGAACCTGCTCAGTGAACGAAGGATGAAACGTGAAAAGGAAAAATTGGAGTTCGAGATGGCACGAAAGGATGCTGAGCTCCAGATTGCTGCAGAGATCCAGAGAAATTTCCTCCCTGATACGATTCCAATTACAGAAGGGTTCGATGTCGCTGCAATAAGTATCCCGGCAAAAGAAGTGGGGGGGGATTTTTTTGATGTGATACCCCTTGAAGTGATCCCCATGAGCAATACCCGGACCGGGATCATGATTGCTGATGTGTCAGGTAAAGGGGTACCTGCAGCACTGTTCATGGCCCTGTCACGTATCGTCGTCAGGGTTACGGCCATGTGGTTTAAAAAACCGTCAGAAGTAATAAACTTTGCAAACCCAATCATCGCGAACAATTCAAAAACAGGAATGTTTGTCACCTTGTTTTACGGTGTTATTGACAATGAAAACCGGACACTTACGTATGTGAATGCCGGGCACAATCCTCCCCTTGTGTTGCGGAAAAAAACCGGCGAGATTGAAGAGCTCAATCTCACGGGTGTTGCCGTTGGAGCTTTAGATGATGCCGAATATACTCAGGAGGTGTTGCAGCTCTCCCCAGGTGATGTAATCGTGTTATACACCGATGGTATCACCGAGGCAATAAACGACCGGGAGGAGATGTTTGATGTTCCACGGTTCATTGAGATAATCCGGAAAAATGGTGATTCGTCCGCTCAGGAAATTGTGGATGAAATTATTCGCTCTGTCTTTGCTTTTACCGGTTCGCAGCCCCAGTTTGATGATATTACTCTGATGGTTGTAAAGGCAAGCTGATAAAAGATTATGGGCAAATCCGTTTTTCTGTATGACCTGTAACCAGTGGGGGGTGGAAAAAGAAAATTATTCCGGCATAAACTTCGTGCCGTAGTGAATGATACCGCTCTCGCCATCGGTGGCGATCCTGCGGAAGATGCTTTTGACCCGCATGCCGATCTTTGCCTCGCTCGGGTCGCAGACAACCTGCGAGGTCATCTGGGGGCCTTCATCGAGCTTGATGATGGCGAGTACATACGGTCCACGGGAGGCGAACTGGTCGGGTGCCGTCTGTATGATCGTGAACGTGACTACCGTTCCCTTCCCGGCAAATTTGTGATCCACAATCTTGCCTTCCCTGCGGCAATCGGGACAGAAGGTACGCGGGGGGAAGAAGTGGCGGTGACAGGTCTCGCACTTTGTCCCGATCAGGTTGTAGCGCTGGGGGATCTTTCTCCAGAATCGTGCTACGGTCATTTCAGATCCTCCCGAGGATGTGCACAGCCACCGTGGCACCGGTACCGCCTACGTTGTGCGTCATGCCGGTCTTTGCCCCATCAATCTGGCGTTTGCCCGCTTCGCCGCGGAGCTGCTGGACGATCTCGTATACCTGCTTTATGCCGGTAGCCCCGACCGGGTGGCCACAGGCTTTGAGGCCGCCGCTTGTGTTGACCGGGATCTTACCGCCAAGCGCAGTCTCGCCATCAGCGGTGAACTTACCGGCCGTGCCCTTTTTGCAGAATCCGAGGTCTTCAATCGCACATATCTCTGCGATCGAGAAGCAGTCGTGCACTTCTACCATGTTGATGTCCTTGTGCGTCAGTTTTGCCATCTTGAACGCCCGTTGGCCTGCTGCAACGGTCGCATCCAGCGTTGAGATGTCCCGGCGGTCATGGAGGGCGATGGAGTCGCTTGCCTGTGCGGTGGCAAGGACCTTGATCGGGGTGTCGGTGAATTCACGGGCACGTTCGAGCGGTGCGAGGATGACGGCCGCTGCACCGTCTGTGATGGGCGAGCAATCGAAGAGCCGCAGGGGTTCTGCGACCATGGCAGATTTCAGCACGGTGTCGAGCGTGATCTCCTGCTGGTACTGGGCAATTGGGTTCCGGGCGCCATTGTAGTGGTTCTTTACGGCTACTTGTGCCAGCTGTTCGCGTGTCATGGAGTACTTATGCATGTAGTCACGGGCGATCATTGCGTAGAGGCCAGGGAATGTCGCTCCGACAAAACCTTCCCATTCGCGGTCCGCAGCGCCGGCAAGAGCATCGGTGGTTGCGCCCGGCTCCACATCGGTCATCTTCTCGACACCTGCTGCGACAACGATATCTTCCATGCCGCTGGCAACGGCAATAACAGCCTGCCGGAAGGCAAGACCTCCGGAGGCACATGCAGCTTCAACCCGGGTTGACGGGATGTGGCGTGTTGCCATACCTGCGTAGTCAGCGATCAAGGCACCGATGTGTTCCTGTTCGATGAAGCGGCCGGCACTCATGTTGCCGACATACATCGCATCGATCTTTTCACCGGAGAGCTTTGCGTCTTCAAGGGCGAGGGCTCCTGCTTCTACAAAGAGATCGCGGAACGAACTATTCCATTTTTCGCCGAATGTGGTACATCCCACCCCGATCACTGCCACGTCTCTCATAATTGCATCACCAGTTTTCCCTTGTGCTGGGCGTATCGTGCATAGTCCAGGTAAATGGGATTCTTGAGTTGTTGCTCCACGCCCGGTGCTGCATCCCTCTTGAACGAATCTGAAAGGATTGCATCGGTCACTTCAATATCGAATGCATCGCTGCCTGCTCCGGACCCGAACGAGCAGACAAAGATCGTGTCGCCCGGCTTTGCGATGTCGAGGGTTGCGGCAAGACCGATGGGTGAAGCGCCTGAGTAGGTGTTACCAAGGTGTGGCACGACAAGGCCCGGTTTGATCTGGTCGGCAGAAAAGCCGAGGTCCTTTGCGGCTTTCTGCGGGAACTTCGCGTTGGGCTGGTGGAAGACTGCATAGGTGAAATCCTTTGGTGTCTTTTTTGTCTGCTCTAAAAGGAGGTTGCTTGCCCCTTTCACATGCTTGAAGTACCCGGGATCGCCGGTGAACCTTCCGCCGTGACGGGGGTAATCCTGTCCTTCGCGTCTCCAGAAGTCCGGAGTATCGGTGGTGAACGAGCAGGTGTGGTGGATCGTTGCGATCGGGTCGTTGTTTCCTATAACATAGGCCGCTCCGCCCGCTGCTGCGGTGTACTCGAGCGCATCGCCCGGTGCACCCTGCGAGACATCGGTACCGATGGCAAGCCCGTAGGGAATCATCCCGCTCTTCACCATGCCCATGCAGGTCTGGATTGCAGCTGTACCTGCTTTGCAGGCAAACTCGAAATCTGCTGCGGTCATGTTCGGGGTAGCACCTATGGCTTCTCCAACAGTACATGCGGTAGGTTTCACCGCATACGGGTGTGACTCACTACCCACGTACACGGCCTCGATCTTTTTTGGGTCAACATGCCGGCGCAGGAGTGCGTTTCGTGCGGCTTCGACAGCGATCGTTGCTGCGTCTTCATCAAGGTCAGGAACGGACTTTTCAAAAACGCCCAGTCCCCCGGTGATGTCTGCTGCATTTGCGCCCCAGACCCGGGCAATCTCTTCGACCTTGATACGATATCTCGGTATATACACACCGTAGGTAATGATGCCTACCATTCTTTGTCCCTCAGAGTACTCACGATTTTATCCACATCCATGCTCGTACACATCACCGTGATGCGATCGCGTTCCGCCATTTTTTCCACAATAGGGTGGACGTCTTCAGCTTCTATGCCCTGCAATACCACACATCGCGGTTTGAACGGCGTTACCCGGATCGCAACCATCGGTGATTTTCCGGTCGAGACATTGGTAAAGACCAGCGCCCGCTCTGTGCTCCAGCCATAGATGCGATTGAACTCGTCAGATGAGAGTTGCATGATCGCATTAAGGCTGTTGACCACGGTATAGCCAAAGATGGTCTGGTCTATGGATCCCCAGAGTAATGTGCACTCGATCGCTTCTGAAAAATCTTTCAGCGGTACGGGCGTTCCGTACTCGTGGAGGTCATAGATCACGTCATCATCAACTGCCGAAAAGAGCATGGTTGAATATTTTTCAATGTGTTTACCGCCGGTCTCCTCATCTGTGGTGAGGAGCGTATCGACAATCTTGCCGACAACAGCAGTCCCGGGGCTTTTTCTCCTTCCGCTCTCGTAATCACTGATTACTGACGGTGAGACGCCGAGGCGTTCTGATAAGACGCCGGGGGCAATCTCGAAGTTCATGCGCCATTTTTTCAGCGCATGCCCCGGTGAGTCCGACAGCGTAATTTCGCCAGCCATCTTTTCAGCGAGCTGGTTCCGCTTTCCGGATTTCATGCTCAATTAGATCCACTCATACTGTTAAATACCTAACGAACTGGGATTCGACAGTGAACGAATTACGACGGAGGGTTAATCGAATGGCAACCCATAAATAATAAGCATCTCAATTTTGATAAGCATGATACCAGCAGAAGATCTTCAGTGTCTCAAGACAATTGCACTGCGGGGCGGCTGCAAGGGCCCGATCTTTGTCTCATCCCAGTCCATCGGTGAGATGCTTGCAATCAGCCCGCAGACAGCATCCCGACGATTGAAAGGGCTCGAAACGCAGGGTTTTATTACCCGGACGATTGCTGCCGACGGCCAGCATGTGACGTTGACCGGGACAGGAGAAGAGGAACTCAGGAAGGAGTACCAGGAGTACAGCCGGATCTTTTCTGAGCATAACAAAGGATTTGTACTGAATGGTACCGTTGTCAGCGGTATTGGCGAGGGAAAATATTACATGAGTCTTGAAGCCTACAAGCAGCAGTTCAATACCCATCTCGGATTTGAACCCTATCCGGGCACGCTTAACATACGCCTCTCCACTTCAAGTTTACCGGTCAGAAAGAAGATCGATGCGCTCAACTGGATCCGGATCAAGGGTTTTTCTACGGATGGCAGGACATTTGGTGATGCCAAGTGCCTCCCATGCCGTATCGGGAATATTTCCTGCGGGATTGTTATGCCGGGAAGAACGCATTACCCCGTCGATATCATTGAAGTGATTGCACCCATGGCCCTTCGCCGGAAACTGGGTGTGGAAGACACGGATACGGTAACCGTTGAGGTGGATCAGTGATTGATGAGGCACTCGCAGCGCTCAGTGACGGCAAGTTCATTCTACTCTATGATTTCGATGACCGGGAAGGCGAGACTGATTTTGCGATCCGTTCCGACGCGGTCACCCCAAAGCATATCGTGCAGATGCGAAAGGATGGCGGCGGACTGATCTGCACCGCCGTTCACCCGATCGCAGCCCAGCGGCTTGGCCTCCCGTTCGCCAGCGATGCCCTCAGGGCAATTGCCGTTGCGGAACGGGAAGGCGATATCCCGTACGACCGGAAGAACCACTCCTCCTTCTCGCTCTGGGTGAACCACCGTAATACATTCACCGGTATTACCGATCGGGACCGTACCCTGACCGTCAACGCGATCGCTGAGCAGGTGAAGCGTGCACTCAATGGCGGCAGCGTGAGCTTCCATGAGACCTTCCGCACACCAGGTCACATGGCACTCCTGCGGGCAGCGGACGGTCTTCTCGATGTGAGAAAGGGCCAGACCGAGCTTTCGATCGCAATGGCCGAGATGGCGGGAATCACCCCCTCTGTTACGATCTGCGAGATGCTGGACGATGAGTCTGGCTATGCCCTCTCAAAAGCGGATGCAAAACTCTACGCCCGGAAACATGGGCTTGTGTTTGTTGAGGGGCCGGAAGTGATGGAGCGGTGGGAGAAGGATAAGGACGGAAAAAAATAGAATTTTATTTTTCTACAAGCGATACAATCAATTTTCCCTACCCGGCAACCTGAAGATCAAAATTTTAATCCCGAAACCTGTCAGGCTTTTCCCTGGATCATCTTTGTAACCTGCTTGCGGATCCGGATAAATGCAGGATCAGCCGGATCCCTTTGATAGGGGAGATCGATATTCAGGATATCAGACACAACTGCCGGCCTCCCGGAGAGAATGACAATCCGGTCCGCGAGATAAGCCGCCTCCTCCGGGTTATGCGTGACCATGAGAATGGTGGTCTTTAAGTCCTGCCGTATCCTCAATACCTCATCCTCCAGTTCCCGCCGTGTGAATGTGTCGAGCGCAGAGAACGGCTCATCCATGAGGAGGATGGAGGGTTTGATGGCCAGCGCCCGGGCAACCGAGGCCCGCTGCTTCATTCCGCCGGATAGCTGGTGAGGGTAGGAGAGTGCAAACGCGGTTAAGTGGGTGAGTTCCAGAAGCGATTCCGCCCGTTTCCCAATCTCCTCTTCTGGCAGATTTTGCACAGAAAGCCGCAGGCCGTACACAATGTTCTCATAGACCGTGAGCCACGGGAAGAGGGCATGGTCCTGGAAGACCATGGCCGCTGACGGCTTTCCGTCTTTGTTACCGGATGTCTGGTCGATCTTGCCTGAGTCCGCATAATCAAGACCCCCGATGATCCGGAGCAGCGTGGACTTGCCGCAACCGGAGGGTCCCATTATGCAGACGATCTCCCGTGCGGCGACATCAAAAGAAACCCCGGCAAGAGCGGGACAGGACTTTTCACTGTCCCGGAACGTCTTTGTGATCCCTTCAAGGGAGAGAACCGGCTCCATCATTCCCTCCCCTGCCAGCCAAAGAGCCGGACCTGTCCTGCCCGGAAGAGGGTATCAGCTCCGAGGCCGATGATGCCGATGATGATCATGCCGGCGCCAATCACCTGGAGCTGGCCGAGGTTATAGGCGTACATGATCAGATAACCAAGGCCGGCAGTTGTCCCGGGTAGCATCTCGGCGGCAACCACGCACATCCATGCCACTCCAAACGAGACCCGGAGACCGGTCCAGATCACGGGAAGTGCCCCAGGAAGGATGACGGTGCGGAGCTTCTCAAATGTGGTAGCATGGAACGTCTCGGCTACTTCGATCCACCGCAAGCGGACTCCTTGCACCCCGTCAACGGTGTTGATCAGGATCGGGAAGAATGCACCCATGCCAATGATGAAGAGGATGGAATTAAAACCGATACCGAACCATGCGATGGCAAACGGCATCCAGGCGATCGGGGGGACCGGGCGGAGGATCTGGATGGTTGGGTTGAGATATTTCTGGACTTCTTTTGACCACCCGATGAGGAGGCCGAGCGGGATGGCAACAGCTGCTGCACAGAGGAATCCGGTGAGGACCTCCTTGAGGCTTTGGATAGTGTTCTGGATCAGGGACTCGCCGCCAAGAACCGGTGCCGCCGGCTGGAGCAGTACTGACAAAATTTCACCGAGCCGCGGGAGGATATAGTTGTTCTGTATCAGGAGGGCGATGCCTTCCCAGACTATCAGGAGGATGACGATGAGTGCCAGTCCTTTGCCGTATTCACGGATACTCTGCTTCGAAATCAGTACCATAGAATTTCACCGAGATATTCTCATATTCAAACGCTTCGCGTACCATGTCTTCCTGGATCGAGCTCTGGACCGTGGCAATAACCACGGGACTGCCGGCATCAGAGCGGCCTTTCACCCACTTGACAAAACCCGTCCAGTTATTGCAAGGTGCGCTGTTACCGACAACCAGCCCGGAACCCCCGGTATTGATAGACTGGATGATGGATGACGGGTTGTTAAGACCGATCTGCTGTTCTGCGGGAACCGATCCCACAAAGGCACCGTCAAGGGCCTTCTGGCCTATCGTGGTCATGATGCCCCCTCCGGACTGGCCTGGGATGAGGTTGACATGGGCAAAAGTTTTCCCCTGCACAAACAGCGTGCAGGAGACCGGGCGGGAGGCTTCCGGATCATCAGGGACCAGGCAGAAGCCGTACCGGTCACAGAAATACGCAGAATCCTTGACCATGACGTAGAGGGGTGCATAATTATCGGTTGAGGGGATATAGCCGAGCCTGAGGTTCGGCACTTTCATGTCCGCCACGGGAACAGATGAATTCTTCAGGTACCTTTCCCCATCAGGTGCAACGGCAGGGTCCATCATTGACAGGGGATTGTACGTACTGTTCGGTGTCTTCCCGATAAGGCTCTGTACAATACCGGATTCGGGGGGGTCTGCACTCGCCGTAAAGACAATGTTGGCAAAGGCGTGCTTCTCGACATCAAGCGGCTGAAGCGACCCCACGGGTGTCAGAATAGGGTTCTTTCCATATACCCAGGCCGCGGTAATATTCTCTGCCAGTGCAGGGTCCTCCCGGGTACGGTTTATCGCCGCCGTTGTAAGAGCGGAGAAGACGGCAGAGGTATTCGGGTTGTTTTTGATGAAATCGTTCCGCAGTACCATTACATTGATAGCTTGGTCATTCCATTTTCCCGGGGGAGGGAGATCGGATGGAACCGCAATACGTTTTCCAATGCCGGAGAGCTCGGCATTCGAGACAACCGGTTCCCAGATCAGGAACGCATCGATCTGGCCGGTATTGAGCAGCTGGCCCATTGAGCCGGAGGATGCGTATAAGAGAGACACGGACGGACGATCGTCGACAGGTTGGACAAGCCCGGGTACAGTGCTGTTATAGAGCAGAATGATCAGAGAGATCAGAATACATCCCACGATGATGAGCCACTGGAACGGTGTGAGTCGCTGCATGAATGGATCGTTATCGGATGTGTACGAGCTCTGAATATATATGCTGACGGTTTTTAATCGCACCGTGGGGAGAGGTGGACTGTATTGTCAGATGCCCCCTGCGCCATTTCATTATTCTTATTAGCTTTCCAGCCCCAGTTTTTACAAGCATGAAAGTCCCGCTCACCGAACTTACCGACCGCATGAACCGCTTCCGGGCCCGGATGGATAAAAAACAGCCCGGCTGGGAACTGGCAGCCATTGTCGGCAAGATCCCCCTTTACTATTTCACGGGCACGATGCAGGACGGGCTCCTGCTCATCCCGCAGGATGGCGAGGCAGTATTCTGGGTCCGGCAGAGCTTCGAGCGGGCAAAGATTGAGTCGCTCTTTTCCCACATCCGGGAGATGAAGAGTTACCGGGACGTGGCGGCAGGTATGGGGAGCCTTCCCTCGACTGTGTATCTCGAAACCGACCATATGACCATTGCCCAGCTCCAGCGGCTCCAGAAGTACCTGCCGTTTACTGATGTGCAGTCTGTCGATGAACAGGTTTCAGCGGTTAGGGCAGTGAAGAGCCGGTATGAACTCTCCTTGATGGAACACGCCGGGAAGATCCACCGCCACGTGCTCGAAGACTGCATTCCTGGGATGCTGAAAGAAGGGATCGATGAGGTCGGGCTTACCTGCGATCTCTATACCCTTATGGTGAAGGAAGGCCACCAGGGAATTATCCGGTTCGGGATGTTCAACGAGATGTTGCTTGGCCAGATCGGGTTTGGCACGAGTTCTATCTCCCCCTCCTGCGTTAATACGCCCGGAGGCATCTTCGGAATGCACCCGTCCGTCCCTCTGATGGGCTGCCGGGAAAGGAAACTGAAAAGGGGCGATCTTGTCGTCATAGATATCGGGTGTGGATATAAGGGGTACCAGACCGACAAGACCATGACCTATATGTTCGGAAAGTCTATTCCGGACGAGGCGGTATGTGAGCATGAGCGGTGCGTAAAAATCCAGGATCAACTTGCAGCGCTTCTCAAGCCAGGTGCTATCCCGTCAGAGATCTACTCAACCGTGATGTCGGACCTTGAGCCGGAGTTCCTGAACAATTTTATGGGATTTGGGAAGCACAAGGTAAAATTCCTAGGTCACGGTATCGGGCTCTGGATCGATGAGATACCGGTCATTGCAGAGGGTTTCAATGAACCCTTGCAGGAGGGAATGGTCTTTGCCCTCGAACCCAAGAAAGGCATACCGAAAGTCGGGCTTGTGGGGATTGAGAATACGTTTGTCGTGACACCGAATGGCGGCCGGTCGATCACCGGCAAGAGCAAGGGGCTTGTTGAGGTATACTGATGGTCACAAATGTGCTAACCGCGGTTGGCTGGTTGTAGGGACAAGGATCATTTTTGTTCCGGAACCGTCCGGTTCATTGCTTTTCATCTCTTTTTGTGACAGTGCCCCCCTTCATCACAAAATCCACTCTTTCTGTAACCGTGATATCTTTGAAGGGGTTGCCCGGCATTGCGATAATATCTGCATTGCGTCCCGGTGCAAGGACACCGATGTCATCCCGCTGCAGGAGTTCTGCTGCCACGCTCGTTGCAGCCCGGAGAGCCCGTACCGGTGTAATTCCGTTCTCTACCATCTCGGAAAATTCACAGGCTCCGTTCGTGCGATACGAGAAGATACCCAGATCGGTACCGAACGCGATCTTAACCTTACCCGATGCAATGTTCCTTGCACCCTCAAGAAGAGCATCCTGGTATTTTCGCACTTTTATCCGCATGTGTGCCGGGGCGTTGAGTGCCTGCCAGAAGGCATCATCTGCTGCCAACCGGGCCGGTCGTGTCGCCATGAGCTGAGTGGGAACGATATAGACGCTATTCTTCTCCATGAGGCGTAAGGTTTCTTCTGAGATCATACTCCCGTGTTCAACAGATCTCACACCAGCAAGAACCGACCTCCTGATGGCCTCGTCCCCGAAAACATGGGCTGCCACAGGGCGGTTGAAATCCCGTGCCGTTGCAACGAGAGCGTCCATCTCCTCCTGCGTGTAGGTGACCTGCAAGGGGTCATCGCCTGCTGTAGAGAAACCTCCCGATGCCGCGTATTTCACCCACTCGGCCCCGTGTTTGATCTCGTTCCTTACCACTTTGCGGATCTCGTCCGGTCCATCGGCAAGGCAGTTCTCCCACGGGTGGCTGTCAGGGGCAAGGGAGAGCATCGCGTTCATGTGGCCCCCGCGGGAGGAGATCATGTGACCTGAGCAGACCAGCCGCGAGCCGGGTATGATTCCTCGTTCACCTGCAAGTTTGAGATCGCGAACCGTGAACCCGTGGAGGTCCATATCCCCGCAGTCCCGCACAGTGGTAAAACCATTCAGGAGGAGGGTCTTTAACGCCTCTGCACCAAGGAGCGCTTTGTATGAGGGGGAATAACTCCAGAAGCTTCCGAGCAGCTCCGGCCTGAGGGTGAGGTGAACATGGCAGTCAATAAAACCGGGCGTGACTGTATGCCTTGGAAGATCGATAATCTCTGCCCCTTCCGGCTCGCTTACCGATTTTCTGATCTCTGCAATTGTCTCTCCAAGAACCAGAATCTCCCGCGGTCCGAGTGGTTTTTCCGAGATACCGTCCCAGAAATTCCCTGCACGGATGACAACCGGTTTCATAGAGTTTCCTGTCGGCCATTGGTATCATTGGGATATGCATCGCACAGCTCGCGGAGTGCGGGTGCCAGGATACGGGTCTTTCCTATAAGTGCCGCAATCATGATCGTATCATAAATCTCATCCCGGCTTGCCCCTTCTTTTGCTGCAGCACGGATATGCAACTGCACACAGAATTCTGCACCTGCACTCAAGGCTGCTGACAGTGCCACAAGCTCTGCAGTCTTTGGGGGCAGGTGCTTTGGCCGGCAGACCATTTCATCTGCAAGTGAAGACAGAGCGAAATACTCCGGCCTTTCCCTAAGGACCGGCAGGATGAATGGCATACAGCCCAGCATCTCTTTGGTATCGATAAGGATATCATCACTTATTGCGTCTGCATGGGAAAGGAAGTCATTGAGTGCTTTTTGGTTCTCTTGTTTCATCGGCTCACTCCAGAAAAATTATCAATTAATCCATTGTTGGTGTCGCATGGCATAAATTAACCGGAACTGAGTTGTCAGATATGTAAAGCCAATGCCTACCCCCAATGAACACTGTCAGATAGATTGGCAACGACAGTTACCTCCACGGGTTTTTTGTGATTTATCCCGCCCATTTTGTTTCTGGTTCACTCCGTTCCTCCTTCTCATGTGAGAAGAATGCTGATACAAGGATAACAAGTGATACGGCAAATCCAAAGAGGAATGCGAGATGGAACCCTGCATCCTGTTGGGAGGCACTTAGTATGGAATCGACTGAAGCCGTACCTGCCGCCAGAATAAAAAGCATGGAAAAGACTGCGACACCGATGGCAGCACCGGTGTTCCGTACCGTCATCGCGATACTTGATATCAGGCCCTCCTCACCCTGCGGGGCATGACTCATCAAGAGCCTGAAGTTCGGGGCGATAAAAAGGCCGCCCGAGCACCCGAACAGGAGAAGGTAGATCACTACGATGCTGATGGGTGTGTGTACGCTGATCGTTGTGAAGAGGAACATTGCACAGGCAAAACAGAGGCCGGCTGCAATGCAGAGAATCCGGGATCCGATCCGGTCAGAGATCCTACCGGCTATAACCGATGTCGCGATCAGCGCAACCGCAGGCACCAGCATGAAAAGCCCCGATATATCTGTGGAAAATCCCCGCCCCTGCTCGAGATAGAACGGCATGAGGAAGCTTGTCCCAAGGTAGAGAATGAAGACGCACAGGAGCCCGGTATTGCCGAGCGTGTAATTACGGTTTTTAAAAAGCGTGAGGCGGATAAGCGGATCCGAAACATGCGATTCACGGCACAGGAATGCAGCAGTCCCGAGAATGAAAAGGGTTGCAGCCGAGAGGATGACCGGTGAAGTGTACCCGAGACTCCTTCCCATGGATATAGTGAAAATAAACGACCCCAGCGCAACGAAGAGCAATCCCGCTCCCGGCAGATCAAATGCCACATTTCCCTTTTCATCCGGTTGGTCGTTAGGAATGACCATCCTGCCGAGCAGGATTGCGCAGATTCCAACTGGGATATTTACTAAAAAGATCCAGTGCCAGCTTAAGTATTCGGTGAGATATCCTCCGAGAACCGGTCCGACTGCCACACCGATCGCCGCAAACGTAGAGAGCATGCCAAGCGCCCACCCCCAGATCCGCCCGGGAAGATAGATGGCGATCATCGCCCCTCCGATTGCCTGGAGCATTGCGGCCCCGAGACCCTGGATGATGCGGCACCCGATCAGGATCTGGATGGATGGGGAGATGGCGCAGAGGAGCGATGCGATTGTAAAGACAAAAAACCCCGATATGTAGACCTTACGGTATCCGTGAATGTCGGCAAAGCGCCCGAACGCGATGAGTGCCGATGCGAGTGCAAGCAGGTACGCAATTGGGATCCATGAGACGAGGGTTATGCTCGTGCCATAGTAATCCGCGATGGTAGGGAGTGAGATATTGACAATAGTGGAATCGAGGGTCCCCATGAACGAGGCGATCGAGATGAGGAAGACAAAAAGACGCTGCCGGGATGGCGATTCAAGGAGCGGGGGCGGGCCGGACACGGTATCTTGTATCTTCTCTTGCTCCGCGCTGGTTCTTGAATCTTTTTAAAATATTGGCAGCCGTAAATAGCGATATCGCATTCCCAACCCACCGGTGGATCTATCTCATCTCCCTGTCATTTGATACCCGGGTCAGGTTCCGCCATCACAATACACCTGCGTCGGCCCTAAGATTTCCGGGTACCTGCTCCGGCATGACTTCCGTGCAAGATAACAGAGGTGACAGGCATCTGCCACACCTGCCGGGGGAGTATACGCAAGCACCCGGGCAAGCTGAGCCGGTCCACCTTCAAGCAGCGGCCCGCAGATCGGGTGCGAGGACGGGGAATATGTCCGGACCAGTTCGTCCAAGGAATGTTTCCAGATGTTTCCAAGAGAGATCCCCTGGCAGATCTGGAGATTGCCGAATGCATCTACATGCATCCTTGAGGGGTTTTTTAGATCTTCGTAAGGACATCTCGTGAATTGTTGCCAGTCCGATGTAACAGCATACGGGCTCAGTTTTTCTGCAGCCCGCCCCCGGAACATGATGCCTCCTTCGGTCACAACACCCGTCTTCTCGTCCCTTGGATTACCCTTTATCTCCGGCCCCGATGCTCCGGGATCGAGTGCGAGGATCGCTGTCGGCATTCCAAGGGCCATTGCCGCCTCGGAAGCACGACGGGCTGGATTCTCCTTTTGGTTCTCGTAATGGAAGACATCATCGCTGATGCTCATATCTTCAATCCCGAGTTCTCTTAAGGGCTCAAGGAAGAACCGGGCGTTCTCTTTGGATGTGGCAAAGTAGCCGTTCGTCACTATGCCGACTTTATATCCCCGGTTCCTGGCTTGCCGGACCGCATCGAGAAGCACGGGATAGAAGAGGAATGGTTCTCCTCCTTCAAAGTACACCGTATCCACTGTTCCCAGTTTATCCGTTTGATCGAGTGCTGCAGAAATCTGACCGGGTGTGAACGTACCCTCAGAAGACGGGCTGCTGCAGACGAAACAGTGCTCGCATTCTAATGTGCACATATATGTCAAAATGAAATGGACCTGCGTTATCATGACAAAATCTCCGGGTTCTTTGTAATAAAGTTACTATTGTTTACTATAACATCATCCTATCCCAGATTTTGTCTCCGAACAAAAACCCCGCAAACCGGTAGCACAAACACTCCCGTTGCGAAGGACGGGCCGGGAAATCCCCGTACTCATAGGAAGCATTCATCATCGCAAACTCCCGGGGGATCATCTCCTGCACCTCGCGTAACTGCTCCTCAAAGAAGGCATAGGGCTTCGTTGGGCCGGTCTTTAAGAACACAAGCTCGGTGCTGATCTTATCGGCACTTTTCAGGTAATACTCCTTTGCCCAGAGCACATACGCCGCCATCTGGAGTTCCGTCTCGTATTCGTCATCGTCCCTGCAGGTCTTCCAGTCCATGAGGACGAGAGTGCCGTCATGCATTCCCCCGACAAAATATACCCATTTTTCAGAGTTCAAAACCTCCCGAATCCGAGCACGCCACGGCCTCCGTTCCCTTAAAATTCCGAAACCAAGCCCAAATCGGGCTCCGTTTTCACCTCACGTCCCACCTCGCTTGATATCGCTATTGGGTGGAACTTGTCTTGAGGTGGATCAAAATTGTATTGGCGTTTTTGCGTATAGTGGATCAAAAAGGAATTGGCAAAAACATTAGCCCATCAGACAAGAGATCTGCCAGCCAATAGCGTCTATTAGCGTACATTTTGGAGCCCGAAATAAGCCGAATTCCTCCGAACTGGGCTCATTCTGAAGATTTTAAAAATGGGTGTGCCGGAATTGGTACCTGGACCCCTTCACGGAAAGAAGGTCTACTACTGAGAAGCGGATTTGGCGGAGTGCAGGTCTCCCATGATCCCATAATGCGATTGAGATCTTAAATGTTCACGGATCACAAACATTTTGTTCATGAAACGTGAACCTATTGTTCAGGATCTATGAACGAACGACCGCATGATCTATCAGCGCTCTTCCGGACAGGAGAACGCATAACCCTGCTTCGTGCTGCTCTCAACGTACCGGCCTGCACGGTACAGCAGATTACATCAAAGACCGGGTTGTCAAAAGGACTCGTGTCCCCGTATCTTGCCCTGCTCGCACGCGATGGGCTCCTCGCGAAGAACGACCGCACTTACCATCTGAAGTTTTCCCCGCTGACCGTTGCGATAAAACGTCTATTAAATATTGATCGCATCACCGCGGTGGGAAAAAAACCGGTATGGTCTTCTGGCATCGGTTTGTACGGGAGCTGGGCTGAAGGAACAAACACGGAAGAAAGCGATATCGATCTCTGGGTTTATGTTAAAACCCTGCCAACTGGAATTATGGTCGCAGAACTGGAGCGGGATATATCACGTGCACTTTCCGCTGAGGTTCATGTCCTTGTCCTGAACCGGGAGAAGATTGCTGGCATGAAAGACACGGATGAACCATTTTACCGTTCGTTTGTGAAACAATCGATCACGCTCGAAGGTGATTCACCTGACACGACTTGATGAATGTTACGAACGTGGACTTCTGCGAAAGGTTACTCCATCAAATGATAAGGCGATGCAATCGCTTGCACAGGCCCGGGAGTGGGTAACCGAGGCCGGGTATGACTGTGATGCAGATGCGCTCCGGTCAGCACTTATGGCAGCATACATGGGATATTTCCATGCTGCCCGTGCGGTTTTATTCCGTGACGGGGTCCGGGAAAAAAGCCATTATTGTATTGGGGTGTATCTCGAATCCTACCGGGAACAGGGATTGCTTGAAGATGAGTGGGTACTGCAATTCGATCGCATGCGGGGAATGCGGCAGAACGATCAGTACAGTCTGGATGCCCGCCCGACGGTTCAGGAAGTTCGGCAAGCAGTGGCAGATGCCGGGGAATTTATCGAACGGCTTGAAAGGCTGGTGAACGGCGCTTGCTCATAAAAAAAAAGGATTATATCTTGATCTGGGCCAGTGCATCGTACGCAATCTTCCGGAATGTCCCCGGATCGATCGTAGGATACTGCTCCTTGGCCTTGACAACATCCGGCGCAGTACCAACGGCAAACGCCTCGATCCGGTCAATTGTGCGTTCAGCCGTGTCGAGTATCCAGAGATCCCGGGTCTCCTTGTCAACGACATTGATCGATTCCACACGGACCGACACCATGGGTGAACTCGCTTCATCCTTCCGGTACACGCTCGGCTTGCCGATGACCGCAACAAAGGCTGGAGTCTCGATCTTTGCAAGCTGCTGCATGGCCTCGGGCTGGTAACTGCCGGCCATGATAAAGAAGGTCCCGGTCGGGTCTACGACCCTTCCGCGATAGAAAATATTCTGGTCACCCTGCCGTTGTTTTTCAGTCAGCGTGCCAACAATGAAGATCCGGTTGCAGCGCTCTCCGGTCGGGAGCAGGACAAACGTTGGGCTCTTCTCGTCTTCGCCATCCTTGAACTGGTACCGGCATTCCCGCAGCTCGCTGGCAAAAACCCGTCGTGCCGGTTCGCGCTCGAATGATGCATCCTTCCTGCCCATCTCGCGTGCGGGAGTGCTCATGATGCACCACCGGCCCGGTTGAGAAGTGCAGTATGCTTTCCGCTTTCAAACATCACAGGCTCGCATTTATTGACAAGAACGCGGTTATCGATCTCGCGCCCGTGACAGGTTAGATAACGGCCGAGTATCTTATCCCTCATCTGGAGGAAGACCTCGTCCATACCCAGCGGGTTGTTCTCAGCGATCTCCTTTGCTGCATCGAGTGATATTCCGGTAAGTGACTCCACTACATCGCGCTGTAGCAGGATACTGTGCGTTTTTTCACCGTTGTCTAACCACCCTTTGATCCGCAGATCATAGGTGAACTTCGGCTGGATCTCGTGAACAGGGCAGTAGTTCTGGCGTGAGAGGGCACGATTGCACCCCTCTACCGGGCAACGCTTGATGATACCGGAGCCCGGTGCGACATGAACGATAGCGCCGCTGACTGCTGCTTCGCCCCCGCTCACCACAATATCGCCTTCCTCCTGCATGATCATCGCTGTATTGAGGTTCAACGAGAGTCGGCCGTTGTACTCGTCTACCTGTGAATAGAAAATATTGTAAACTGAACCCGGTGTAAGGCTCTCTTTGCCCGGCTCTTTCCAGATCACGAACTTGATCGTGCCGGTCTCATCACCTAACAGGCCGGACTGAAGCATCCGTTCATGCGAGGCGTCCCATTCCTGAACCACTTTTGCCCGGATGCTGCCAATGCCAGGATGCAGTTCGCTGATCGGTACAGTGTTGGGCATGAGGGCCCGGTCTTCTTCGATCTCCTTGATCGTGGTGCCGGAATGGATCTTCAGGCTCGCGATACCCTTGAATTCGTCTACAACCGCAGACTCGATCCGGTACCAGGACCCGACTGCCATTGCCGGTGCATTCGCCTTTGCCCATGCGACAAAGCGGATAGCGCCGGACTCATCGGCAATGATGCCTCCCTGTGCAATTGAGGGAGATGCGGGAGCTGCGAGTGCTACGATCTTACCTTCGATCGTTACCCACTCGCCGGGTGCCGCATCAGCGATCTTCTTATCTTCTGTGCCACTACTGCCCGTACCGCCACTGCCTGCGCTACCTGTTCCCATTGATGGGACGTTAAACTCCTTTGCGAGTTCATTGGTCACGCTGCGCTCTGCTTCTGATGGCTGTACACTGAACTCCTCGATCAGTCTGCGAAGTTTTCCCTCGATCTTTTTGGGATCAATGGTATGTCCGCTCTTTTGGAACTTACGGGAGATTCTGTCTGCTGCTTCGGAAAAATCCATTTCGTACATCTCCACATAAGTATCGGATCTGATCATGTCTATATATTGCGAAGCGTGTGGGGCGAAAGTGATCCGGCACATAATAGCACTCGCCGTAATGGTCAGGTTTATTTGACCACAGGCAGACTATCTGAGGTATGGCAGAAATTAATGCAGACAGCACTATCTATGAACTCTTACAGGCAAAACCCGAGTCCACCGAGGCTCTCTTTAAGTTCGGCATGGGCTGCGTAGGGTGCGCGATCGCCCGTGGCGAAACAATCCGGCAGGCTGCCGAGGCACACGGTATCCCACTGCCCGAGCTCCTCAAGGCTCTCGGCATCAGCGAGAACTGATCCCGCTCTCACTTTTTTCTTAACTTAATTTCCGTTACCGAAGATAAAGGAAATTTTTTCAGGTAATTAGCGATTTCCGGTTCGTGGAGAAGTGTACATCCCGCACAGTTCCATACCTTGTTCCCATTGGAGCCCGCAGACCACTGCCCGAGACTCTCATCACCGCATGGGTAGAACGGGCAGTAGCAGAAGTCACAGTTCTGCCCTTCGAAGTGGCAGGGATAATAGGGGCAGTTCTTCGGTGTCCACTCCACCCAGTGCTCACCCTTGAAGCGGCTGAAAATAAAAAATGACGGTTGACTGCCCTGTATTCCACTGTCGTGACGTTGTACAGCGAGCGGGATACCGTGGAGTATGGCTCCACGGACGCGACGCCCGAGCTCGGTAATGCGCCCTGCATACCGGTGTTTAACCTCACCCTCGCAAGCTGCGATTACCGCATCGGTTGGTGTACCGCTCAGCGGGAGGCCCAGTGCTGCAAGGGCATCTGCCTTGGCTTCGGTTGCCACCATGATCGTCTCTAACAGGGCTGAGTCTTCTATGCCCTCACTGCTGGTAACGATGATGTTGATTGTCCCGGTCGACTCCGGGGACTCGCGACGGATCCCGGCAGTGATGAATACCGTTACAAAATCATACTGGAGTACACAGCACTGCTGCACAGGCACCGCGGTGAGCAACCCGAAAAATGCCGGTGCAAGACCGGCCCCTGCTGCAACTCTCTCCAGTTCCTTTCCCGGTTCGGTATGTTTCCAACCCACGGGAACCGTGTGGTTGAAAAGAGTGGAGACCGGGCGTATGCCGCCATTGATGCCGGTACTTGCAGCGCGGAACGTTCCGCGGATGAAAAGAGTATTAGTATCAGTGAAATATCTCATGCAACCGAATAGCGTGTCCGGTCCTTGAGTTCCTGCTGCTTACCGGAGTTCCAGCCGGATACATCCTGCAGGTAACCAGTTACCCTGCTGATCTGGGTGACATCGTGGGAGCCGCATTCAGGGCAGACGGGTTTTCCGCAGAGCGGGCAGTATTCGATACCTGAGAGAATCTCGTGGGAGCAGTGGCAGTGATCGAGCGGGCACATGATCTCAAGATGCGTCTCTTTGCAATTCGGACACGGGCTCTCATCAACAATGAGGTGGCAGGTATGGCACTTGTATTTACGTTCCTTTTGCGGAATCTCGTCTACACTCTTGTATTTCTGTGCCAGTTTCCGTTGTTCTGCCGTCCAATCCATACTATAACATCGCACAGGTCATTAATAAATATTTAGACCCTGCCAGTTCCGCGAACTGCCATTTTACCCACTATTAAGCGCGCATATGCAGATCTGACCGCAAAACACGTTCTATTTATATATAGTTATAGAATGGGGGCTATAAACAGGGTCTATAGACGCAATAGAGCCTGAAATGACCGTTTTCCCAATCTGCCTGATTAAGACCCCGCTTCCCACAAGCTCCCGTAAAACTGCCCGGAACCTCAAAATCCCCTGCAGGTCATCTCGCGGAACGGAGATGAGCAAATGTTTTGGCAGCGACAGCCGGGTCCTCCGCTTCATAGATCGCGCGACCTACGATAATTCCGTCAACAAGTTTTGCAACGGTATCGGCATCCCCACCCTGCGCTCCGACACCGGGGGAGATGATCTTCCGGGTACCAACAATACCTCTCAGTACTTTCACCCTCTCCGGCCGGGTTGCTGGGGCGATGATACCGTCCGCCCCGCACTCCATGGCAAGCGCGGCGATCTTCTCTGCAGTCCCGCCATGGAAAAAGCCGGTTGCGCCGGGATGGCTCATCTCTGCAACCACATAGCATGCCCCCCCGCAGTCGAATGCAGTTTCAACGCAGGCAAGCACCGAGTCTTTACCGGTAAAGCCATGGCAGATGATGGAGGAGAATCCTGCATCGAAGACCTGCTCGGCGATGAGCCGGTTGGTGTTGGGGATATCTGCAACTTTGAAGTCTGCGATCAGCGGCAGGTCGTGTTCTGCCATTTCATCGGCAATGGAAAGTCCGCATGAGAGAATGAGAGGATAGCCGAGTTTTATTGCATCGATGTGAGGGGCACAGGACTCTGCGATGGACAAGGCTGTTTTCTTTTCCGTCACATCCAGTGCGAGGATCAGGTCCGTCATAAAGACCTCCGCTCCAGCACTGCGGCAACCATTATCGGAAGCGTGATCGTTGCATCGCCGTATACCGTCACTGCCTGCGCTTCTTCAGTGATCTTGCCCCATGACCGGGCCTCGTCCAGTGTTGCACCCGAGAGCCCGCCGAGATCTGGGCGATCACCGGTCAGCTGGACTGCATAGGAGAACCCGTTGGGGGTCATGAGCATGCTCTGGAGGATGAAGTTCTTTGGAACTCCGCCACCAACCAGCATGGCACCGGCTTTCTTTGCGGTAAAGCAGCGGTCCATGAGGGCCGGCATATCAGCAAACGCATCGACTGTCACCTTGTTAGTCTGGGAAAAGAGCCAGTACTGGAGACCGATCATCGAGTCCTGCACCGCGGGGCAGTAGACGGGGATATTATTGTGATATGCGGTGTGCAGGATACCGGACTTTAAGTTCTTCCCGATATGTTTGAGGAGAGCGGATATGGAAATCGTGCTGCCGGGTTCGAGTTCTCCAAATATCTTTTGCATGAACACTTCGAAGTGTTCGAACGCTTCGTTGGGGAGGTAGACATCATAGATCCGGTTGATCTCATCGTGCCGGAGTTCGATATCATTGCAGAACGCAGTTCCGTGGAAATGTTTGCACCCGATTGCCTCGATGATATCGTGCGTGAGGTTTGCACCGGTCGATACGAGCACATCGATGTGCCCTCCTTTGATGAGATCGGAAACAATCCCTCCCATGCCGGCGGGAACCATCGCGCCTGCAAGCCCAAAGAATTTCGTGGTCTCTTTATCGCGCAGCATCTGGTCATAGATATCAACGGCACGGGCGAGCGATCCGCCATTGTACGCCCCGGCCTTTCCCATTGCTACGACCAGTTCATTGACGGTCATCTTTTGCTTTAAGTGAATCTGGGTGACCGCTTCATCGCACTGCTTTGCCATTTTGTCCT
>Ga0194039_1000096_pt1 | contig 56716 bp, 39 predicted proteins | sample JunL228m_MetaG_FD_148679 | JGI IMG/M metagenome (GOLD analysis project Ga0194039, IMG submission 148679) | Anoxic zone freshwater microbial communities from boreal shield lake in IISD Experimental Lakes Area, Ontario, Canada - Jun2016-L227-8m | ecosystem: Environmental > Aquatic > Freshwater >...
ACTATGAAAAGAATAATTTCGACAATTGCAGTGGTTTTGATGATGTCGCCTGTTCTCAAAGCTCAGACCGACAACATGTATGTCTACAATACAGCATCATCATACTGTAAAAGGACTGTCACCCAAACCGACAGTGTGATATTCCGTAAGTCTGCCGGAACGCTTACCGATATTGACGGCAATGTTTACAAGACGATTGCTATCGGGAACCAGGTGTGGATGGCCGAAAACCTGAAAGTTAGGCATTACAGCAACGGAGACCCGGTTCCCAACGTAAGGGATACAACTGCATGGGGCGCACTTACGAGCGGCGCATATTGCTGGTATAACAATGACAGTTTGAGTAATTCCGGGTACGGAATGATGTATAACTGGTTTGCTGCAGCCGACAGCAGGAATATTGCTCCGGCAGGCTGGCATGTACCAAGTGATGCTGAATGGACTGTGTTAATGAATTACCTTGGGAATTCAAACATAGCCGGGGGCAAGATGAAGGAGGCAGGCACATCGCACTGGTTCAGTCCCAACACCGGGGGGACCAATGAAAGCGGTTTTACTGCTCTTCCCGGGGGGTACCGTTACACCGACAACGGTTCTTTCAGAAAGTTGGGCTGTGATGGCGATTGGTGGAGCACAACAGCCGTAGATACCACTTATGCATTTTTCAGGAACATATACTATAATGATGCAAGTTCAGGGCGCTATTATTATAATAAGCAGAACGGCTTCTCGATCCGCTGTTTAATGGATGCTCATAAAGAATAATATGGAAGGGGGAAATAGAATATTGATCCGTTAGCAGTTCGCTTTCAATCAGGACAGGTACATTCATTTCGGCTTATAGTTGTATTTTTGCCGCTATGAAAACCCCCAGCCAGAACCAGCGTGCCCACCTTGCCTTACTGGCAACCGCCTTCATCTGGGGGCTTAATTATACCATCTCAAAATACCTTCTCACAGGGATCTTTACCCCCCTGCAACTGATCTTCCTTCGCTTGCTGGGCGGGATGATATGCTTCTATATTTTCCAGAAACTGTTTGTCCATGAGAAAGTCGCCCGCAAAGACCTGATCATGCTGGCTTTCCTGGGGATCATAGGGTTCGGGCTGAACCAAACCTTGTTTTACGCGGGGCTCGCGTTTACATCACCTGTAGATGCTTCCATCCTGCATGTGATAAATCCCATACTGGTCCTGATTTTTTCCAGCCTTCTGATCGGCGAAAAAGTCACCTTCAGAAAAACAGGGGGGATCCTCCTCGGGAGCTCCGGTGCCCTGCTGCTCATTTTCTACAGCAGCGGCGTGAGTTTCAGCGGCAACCATGCCCTCGGCAACCTGATGATTATCCTGAACATGCTTTGCTATGCCCTCTACCTGGTCCTCATAAAACCACTGACCGGAAAATATAAAACCGCCACCATACTAAAATGGGTTTCCCTGTTCGGCTTTATTTTCATCATCCCGTTCTCGATCAAACCGGCCTTGCAGATCCACTTTTCGGCGATCTCACTGAACACCTGGCTCTGGGTCCTCTACGTCATCCTCATGAACACCTTCATAGCCTACTTCCTCGTAAATTATGCCCTGGAAAGGGTCATGCCAAGCGTGGTTAGCTATTATACCTACCTCCAGCCGTTCATTGCCGCGGCTGCCTCGGTTACCGTAGGAACAGGGTCTATCACCTGGACCAAAATCCTTGCAGCCTCCCTGATCTTCAGCGGGGTGGCCCTGGTAAATACCGGGTCAAAAAACGAACAATCAACGGAATCAAAGCCGGCCCCGGATTGAGTTTCGTAAAAGCGGGAAATTACAAGGATGGCTTAAAGGAGGTGACGGAAAGGGGTGAGTAACCACTCAAAGAATTTTTCCACCCAGGACCTTCTTTTCCAGACTTCATAAATGAATGGCTCCGAAGATTTTAACGTCTCTTCGACATGCGATTTTAACTGGTCGATAATGGTTTGCTCATATCCTATCAACGCGATTTCGTATTGGAAACGAAAACTGCGGTAATCGAAATTGGCCGAAGAAATTGAAAAAACCTCATCGTCGACCATCAACATCTTGGCATGCAGGTTATACGGTCCGTAAAAGAAGATCTTTACACGGTTCCTGTCGAGCAGCCCGAGGTATTTGTTGCGTAAAATATCGATCATCCTTACATCGGAGTTCTTTGGCATGATGATCTTCACCTCCACTTTTCTTTTGCTTGCATCCATCAGGGCTTTCCTGAGGTTATAGCCCGGGAGGAAATACGGCGTTTCGATGACAATGGATTTCTTCGCCAGTTTGATCATGCGCGAATATTTCTTGCGGATCCTCTGCAGGGGAAGGGAAGGCACATCCCGCATGATCTCGAAATTTTCATGATGAATGGTACGGGTGAAAGCAAGCTTGTTTGTAATGATATAAGGGTTAAAAGCCTCGTAAGTTTCATTGAAAACCTTCTTCATCGCCAGGGCCAGGTCCCCTTCGGTCCTCATGGCAAGCTCTCTCCAGTTAAGATTGTAACCGGTGATATTAGCCGAACCGAGGTATGAAATTTTATCGTCGATCACAAGAATTTTACGATGGTCGCGGCGATGCCCCCTGGTGAACAGGTCGGAATTGATCTTGATCTTCTCAAAAAATTTCACCTCCCCACTATAACGGATCATTTCGGTAAAGAAATCCTCGGTTACAGGCCCTTTCCCCCAGGAATCGATAAGTATGCGGATTTTAACGCCTTCTTTTGCCTTTTTCGTCAAGGCATCCCTGAACCGTTCGCCCATATGGTCATTGGCGAATTTGTAAGTCTCCAGCAATATGTACTCCTTCGCCTCAGCAATATCATTCAGCATGAGGTTATAAAGTTGAAACGTATCGTCGATGAGCCGGTACTGCATCTTACAAAGATACAAGATATCTGTTATCCAAATATCCAATTATCCAGTCATCCAGCCATCCAGCCATCCAGCTATCCAGTTATCCAGCTATCCAGCTATCCAGTTATCCAGCTATCCAGCTATCCAGCCACCCAGCTATCCCAAAATTTCACGTATATTTACATCCTATAACTCCAATCACCATGATCAAATCAATGACAGGCTACGGCAAGGCAATAGCCGAATACGGCGACCGCAGGCTGAGCATAGAAGTCAAAAGCCTGAACAGCAAACAACTTGACCTGGCGCTCCGGCTCCCGGCCATGTTCCGCGAAAAGGAAGCTGAAGTGAGGAACCTCATCTCCCAGAAACTTGAACGCGGAAAGGTTGACCTGATCATAGGCACCGAACTCGCGGGAGAAACTGCCGGCATTTCGATCAACCATGAGCTGGCAAAACTGTATTATGCCGATCTCAAATCACTTCAGCTCGAACTCAAGGAAGACTGTCCGGAAGGTTTGCTGCCCCTGATCATCAAAATGCCCGACGTGATCCAGTCGGCCAAAGACGAACTCAATGAAAACGACTGGCTGCTGGTGAGGGCAGGAATTGAACATGCCCTTTCCCTGGTGGATGAATTCCGCACAGGCGAAGGATCCATCCTTTACGGCGACATCAGTCAACGCATACAGCTGATAATGCAATATCTTATTGAAGTAGAGCCCTTTGAACAACAAAGGATGAACGACATCAGGGAGAAAATGCACAGGGATTTTTCCACCTACAAATCCGACTTCAACGGTTCGGCCCCCGACCAGAACCGTTTCGAGCAGGAAATGATCTATTACCTTGAACGCCTCGATATTACCGAAGAGAAGATCCGCCTTAAAAAACATTGCGATTACTTTCTCGACACCATGGAAGAAGGCTTGTCCCAGGGCAAAAAGCTGGGCTTCATCACCCAGGAGATCGGCCGGGAGATCAACACCCTTGGATCGAAAGCCAACCAGGCCGATATCCAGAAACTGGTGGTCCAGATGAAAGATGAACTTGAAAAGATCAAGGAACAGCTCATGAATATCCTATGACGCGAAAAGCTATTATAGTTTGTGCCCCTTCGGGCGCCGGAAAGACCAGTATTGTCAGGCACCTGCTGAGCGTTCTTCCGAAGCTGTCGTTCTCAGTTTCCGCATGCAGCCGTCCTAAACGCGAAAATGAGATCAACGAAAAAGACTATTATTTCATGACTGCGGATGAGTTTCGCTCCAGGCTCAACCAGGGTGACTTTGTTGAATGGGAGGAAGTTTACCCGGGGAGCTATTATGGCACCCTGAGGTCGGAACTTGAACGTATATGGAAGGACTGCAAAACCCCGATTTTCGACGTGGATGTGAAAGGCGGCATCAGCCTTAAAACCTATTTCGGCTCCAATGCCCTCGCCATTTACATAAAGCCCCCATCCATTGAAGCCCTTGAAAGCAGGTTAAGGAAACGGGGGTCCGAAACCGAGGAAACCCTCAGGAAACGCCTTGAGCGGGCCGAATTCGAGCTGGGGTTTGCAAACAATTTCGATATCGCAATAATCAATGAATCCCTTGAACAGGCCTGCAGTGATTCAGTTGATGCCATTATACAATTTCTTAACCAGCAATGAGCAAAGAAGCTAAAACCGGGCTGTTTTTCGGGTCATTCAACCCCATTCATAACGGCCACCTGATGATCGCTTCCTATATGGTTGAATATGCCGGCCTCGACCAGGTGTGGTTTGTGGTATCGCCTCATAATCCCCTAAAAGAAAAATCAACCCTACTGGGCGACAATCACCGCCTTGCAATGGTAAACCTGGCTATTGACGACGATCCCCGTTTCAAATCCTCCATTATCGAATTCAAACTTCCCCGGCCGTCCTATACCATAGATACCCTGACATACCTGGCCGAGAAATACCCCGGGAAGCAGTTCGTCCCTATCCTGGGGTCAGATAACCTGCCCACTTTTCATAAATGGAAAAACTGGGAAGCCCTGCTCTCCCAGTATACGATTTATATATATCCCCGTCCCGGCTCCGCCCCCAGCCAGTTCGACCAGCATCCCTCCCTGATCAGGGTTGACGCGCCGCTTATCACAGTCTCGTCTTCGTTTATCCGCAAAGGCATTAAAGAAGGCCGCGACATGCGGTATTTCCTGCCCGACAAGGTGTGGAAGTATATTGACGAGATGAATTTTTACAGATAGATTTCATTTGTGATCAGTTATTAATTCCGACGCCTTAGGAACTACTGAGCCCCACACCGCTCGCATCTTTACACCGCCGCTACGGTCGCTGCGTCGCTCATGCCTCCCTGATCCCTGGTCCGATCCGGTTGAAATTCACTCCTCGCACCTGATGCGGCTTGTGTAAAATGCCTCGCTGATTACATTCTTTTTTCGGAATCTTCGCCGGGGGAGGTCCCCGCAGTAGTTCCTGAGGGGTCAGACTTAATCCGGATATTGAATCCTAACCTTAAATCGCTAATTAATCCAGCTTGAAAGGCGAGAAATTCGTATCCCGGTCGTAATAATCTTCGTTTTCTTTTTTCTTCAGGAATGCCACAATACGGTAGGTCGCCGGCGTGGCACATACTTCCCAGAGCACTTTCAGTGTATAGTTTGTAAGCAGGACCGTGATCAGCAGGTTAGTTGGCCAGAACCCGAGGAATGCCATGGGATAGAAGATCAGTGAATCCACAGCTTCACCGGCAACAGTTGAACCTATGGTGCGTGTCCACAGGTGTTTCCCGTTGGTCCAGACCTTCATTTTCGCAAGTACGTATGAATTGGAGAGCTCTCCGCAGAAAAAGGCCGTGATGGAGGCAATGACCACCCTGGGGGTCTGTCCGAACACCACCTCAAAGGAATGCTGGTGCACCCAGCCGGCGGCAGGGGGAAGATTTACAACTACGGAAGCCATGACCGAAGCGAAGATCAAAGCGGTAAACCCGGCCCATACGACTTTCCTGGAACGGGCGTAACCGTATACTTCGGTGAGGATATCATTGAAAAAATAAGAGATAGGGAAAAACAGTATCCCCGCCCCGCAGGTGATGGGGCCTACAGTGATCACCTTCTCTGCTCCGATCAGGTTGGAGCACAGCAGCACAGTAACGAAAGCTGCCATGATGAGGTCGTAGTAACGGTATGTTCGTCCCATGATAATTATCAGATATCTTGATAAGGCGCTTCGCGCCGATAACGGGATTTCCAGTCATCCAGCTATCCAGTCATCCAGTTATCCAGTCATCCAGTCATCCAGCTATCCAGTCATCCAGTTATCCAGTCATCCAGTCATCCAGCTATCAAGCCATCAACTCTTCTATCTCCGCCACTGTCTTCGGTATCGGCCGGCCCAGCACCCTCACGCCATCCGCAGTCACAAGAACATCATCTTCAATACGGATGCCTCCGAAATCGAGATAGGTCATAACCTTGTCATAGTTGATGAATTCGGCATTCCTGTTTTCGTTCTTCCAGATCTCGATGAGTTCGGGTATGAAATAGATGCCCGGCTCAATGGTCATGACGAATCCCGTTTGCAGCTTGCGGCCGAATCGTAAATAGGCCAGTCCGAATTCTTTTGAGCGCTGTACTTCATTATCATAGCCCACGAAGTTCTCACCCATTCCTTCGAGGTCATGAACATCCAGACCCAGGGGATGGCCCAGGCCGTGGGGAAAGAACAAGGTATGGGCCCCTTTTGCAACAGCTTCGTTCGGATCGCCTTTCATAATGCCCAGGGCGGTAAGCCCTTTGGCGATCTCGGTGGCAGCGAGAATATGGATATCCTTAAACGGGATTCCGGGTTTTACGGCTTTGGTGGCTTCCATATTCGCCTTAAGCACGATCTCATAAATCTCTTTCTGACGCTGTGAAAACTTCCCTCCCACGGGGACGGTGCGGGTGATATCCGATGCATAATGCAGATCGTTTTCGCAACCGGCATCGATCACCATCATACGGCCTTCGCTCAGGACGTTGCCGTGGTAATGATTGTGAAGGGTTTGCCCGTTGACTGTAAGTATCACCGGGAAAGAAACCGGACCGGCATTGGCCAGGGAGATGCCTTCTATGGTTCCGGCAATCTGCTGTTCAACCACACCGGGTTTGGCCATTTTCATAGCGGTGGTATGCATGACATACGCCACATCGATCATCTTTTCGATCTCTTTCACTTCAAGCTCATCCTTGAGCATGCGGAGTTTTACAATGGCGCGGATGAGTTCTGGGGATACCTGTTCGTGAACTTTCTGGTGATCGACACCAAGCAGTCCGGCAAGCTGAACCCGGGTTTCGGCCCTGTAGGTCGGTGCAAAATGAATTTTGCGTCCTTTGGCTACGGCCATCCCGATATATTCCAACAGTTCGATGAGGGGGAAAGTAACTGAAATCCCTGCTTTGGCAGCCTGTTCAGCTATGGAGGGCTGTTTCCCCATCCAGATGATGTCGCTTATATCCAGATCATTCCCGAAAATAATGTCTTTCCCGTGATCCAGGTCAAGCATTCCGGCCAAGTCGGGATGATCCAAACCGAAGAAATATGAAAAATTACTGTCCTGCCTGAAGCTGTATGTGTTTGCAGGATAATTAAAAGCCATGTCGGTATTGCCTAAAAACAATACTATACCTGTTGAAAGCTCAGCACGGAGCTTTTTTCTTCTTTCTGAATAAACTGCTGGGGGAAACATAATTTAGACTGGTTTTGAATTAGTAAAAAATCGGGTTCTTTATTCTGTTTTCAAAAAATTATCTGCTAATTTTGTTCGGTCCGCGATAATTCTATCAACAAATTAACGGCAAATTCCTTTTACTTCATCTAATTGACAAACATTTTTAAGTCAGGGTTATGAGCGCATCATTGTTACGATTCTCATCCATTACGAAAAAGATCTGGATGGCATTGCTTGGGATCTTCCTGTTGATCTTCCTGGTCGTGCATCTGAGTATTAACCTCTGCCTGCTGAAAAGCGACCCCACATGGTTCAATGACGCGGCCCGGTTCATGGGCACGAATTACGTCGTGAAAACCTTCGAGGTAGTGTTGTTCGCCGGTTTCATTTTCCACATCCTGCTCGGGATCATTTTGCAGGTGCAGAACTGGATGTCGCGGCCTGTAAGGTATGCGGTGAACAACAAATCCACAACCCCTTTCCTGTCGAAGTACATGATCTGGACCGGCGGGATCGTATTCATATTCCTTGCCATCCACCTGGTGAATTTCTGGGCGATGAAGCTGGGATGGGTTGGCGGTCCGAGGTTTGCCGACGGGGAACCCAATTTCTACCAGAAAGCCATTGATCTGTTCAGCATCCCGGCATATTCACTCTTTTACATCGTGCTGATCATCGTGCTCGGCTTCCACCTGAACCACGCATTCCAGGCTGCTTTTCAGACCCTCGGACTGAATTTCACAAAATACTCGAAGTGCATCGAGAGGTTCGGCATGGTTTATTCCATCGTCGTTCCCTTAGGCTTTATTATCATTCCCATTTACTTTTTACTTATCCGTTAGGCTATATGGCTGAGTTGAATTCAAAAATCCCGAAAGGGCCGGTGGCCCAGAAGTGGAGCAATTACAAGGCCCACCAGAACCTCGTGAATCCATCGAACAAACGCAAACTCGATATCATCGTCGTCGGCACGGGGCTTGCAGGAGCATCTGCAGCCGCTTCCTTCGGCGAACTGGGTTTCAATGTTAAGATCTTCTGCTACCAGGACAGCCCCCGCCGCGCACACAGCATTGCAGCCCAGGGAGGTATCAATGCCGCAAAGAATTACCCGAACGACGGCGACAGCGTGTACCGTTTGTTTTACGACACGCTCAAGGGCGGCGACTACCGCGCCCGTGAAGCCAATGTTCACCGGCTTGCCGAAGTCAGCAACGCGATCATTGACCAATGTGTTGCCCAGGGCGTTCCCTTTGCCCGTGAATACGGCGGATCGCTTGAAAACCGTTCCTTTGGCGGGGCCCAGGTCTCAAGGACCTTTTTTGCACGCGGACAAACAGGCCAGCAGTTATTGCTCGGTGCATATTCAGCATTAAGCCGCCAGATCAAACTGGGTATGGTAAAGATGTATAACCGCCATGAAATGATGGACCTGGTGATGGTCGATGGCAAAGCCCGCGGGATCATTGCCCGTAACCTGATAACAGGCAAACTGGAGAGATATTTCGGCCATGCCGTGATACTCGCAACAGGCGGTTACGGAAACGTGTTTTACCTTTCCACAAATGCCATGGGTTCCAACACCAGCGCTATCTGGCAGGCTATGAAACACGGGGCTTACTTTGCAAATCCCTGTTTCACACAGATCCATCCGACCTGTATCCCTGTTCACGGCGATTACCAGTCGAAACTCACGCTGATGAGCGAAAGCCTCCGCAACGACGGCCGTATCTGGGTTCCTAAGAAAAAAGAAGATGCAGAGAAAAACCGCCAGGGACAGCTCAAAGCAAACGATATTCCCGAAGAAGACCGCGACTACTTCCTTGAAAGAAGGTACCCGGCATTCGGAAACCTCGTCCCCCGCGACGTTGCTTCACGCGCAGCCAAGGAACGCTGCGATGCAGGATTCGGGGTGGGTCCCACAGGGCTGGCTGTCTTCCTCGACTTCAAGGAGTCCATCGGAAGACTGGGAAAGCATGTAATAGAAGAGCGCTACGGCAACCTCTTCCAGATGTATGAAAAGATAGTGGATGAAAATCCGTATGAAAATCCCATGATGATCTACCCTGCGGTACATTATACCATGGGCGGATTGTGGGTGGATTACGAGCTGCAGTCAACCATCACAGGGTTGTTTGTTGCGGGTGAAGCCAACTTCAGCGATCACGGCGCCAACCGCCTGGGGGCATCAGCCCTCATGCAGGGCCTGGCCGACGGTTATTTCGTTCTTCCGTATACGGTTCAGAACTACTTATCCGCCGAAATTAAAATTCCGAGAATTCCCGTCGATTCCAAAGCCTTTGCCGATGCTGAAAAGAAAGTGCAGGACAGGCTCGAAAAACTGATGTCGATACAGGGTATGAATACTGTTGACTTCTTCCACAAGGAACTTGGGAAGATCATGTGGGAGCATGTTGGCATGGGACGCACCAAAGAAGGGCTCACAAAAGGGATTGCCCTGATACGTGATCTGCGCAAGAAGTTCTGGAGCGATGTGCGTATCCCCGGAAAAATTGAAGAACTCAATGTGGAACTTGAAAAAGCCAACCGTGTTGCCGATTTCCTCGAATTAGGGGAATTGCTGGCGCTTGACGCACTCGAACGCAATGAAAGCTGCGGCGGGCATTTCCGCGAGGAATACCAGACACCCGAAGGCGAATGCCTGCGCGACGACCAGGATTATAAATATGTCGCCGCCTGGGAATATGTGAAGGAAGGCGAGTTCAGGCTGCATAAAGAGCCACTGGTGTATGAGGAAACAGAAGTGAAAGCAAGAAATTATAAATAGCCATGAGGCATGAGCCATGAGCCACGAGCCATGGCTTGTTTATAAAATACCAAATGTATGAACCTTACGCTTAAGATCTGGAGGCAGAAAGATGCCAAGTCAAAGGGAAAATTCGTGATTTATAAGCTCGATAATATTTCCCCGAATTGTTCTTTCCTTGAGATGCTCGACATCCTGAATGAAAGCCTCATCAGGAAAAATGAAGAGCCCGTGGTGTTCGATCACGACTGCCGTGAAGGGATATGCGGAATGTGCAGCCTGTATATCAACGGCCGCCCCCATGGCCCCGATGATGCTGTTACCGCCTGCCAGCTTCATATGCGGAAGTTCAAAGACGGGGATACCATCACGGTAGAGCCCTGGCGTGCCAAGCCATTCCCGGTTATCAAAGACCTGATGGTCGACCGTACGGCTTTCGACAGGATCATCCAGGAAGGTGGTTATATCTCGGTGAACACCGGCGGAGCTATGGAAGCCAACAATATCCTGATCCCCAAGCCTGCCGCTGAACTCTCGATGGATGCCGCGGCCTGTATTGGATGCGGCGCCTGCGTGGCAGCATGCAAAAACGCTTCAGCCATGCTCTTCGTCTCGGCCAAGGTCTCCCAGTTTGCACTCCTTCCCCAGGGCCGGCCGGAAGCAAAGGAAAGAGTAATGAAAATGGTTAAAATGATGGATGATCTCGGCTTTGGCAACTGCACCAATACTTACGCCTGTGAAGCCGAATGCCCGAAAAGCATTTCCCGTTCGAATATCGCAAGGATGAACCTGGAGTTCATTTGCGCAAAAGCATCATGGGAATAGCCACTCGCATCATCACACCGCTGCTGCGCCTTATCGCTCGCAACCTCACACCGCCGCTACGGTTCTCTTCGTTCACCTGATGCGGCTTGTGTGAGTTGCTTCGCTCCTGACAGCCAAGGCAGCTTTTGCATTATACTTCGCTCCTGACCGCCAAGGCATCTTGTGCAAATTGACTCGTTGTTAAAAATTTCGTGAATTTTCCTATCACTTTTCCCCCGATGGCGGATTAAGCAATAAACATCCCCCATGCATCCGATTATTCGTTTCATCGCATATGAAATCGAGTCGAAGGTCTGTTTCATCTGCAAAAAAGAGAAAATCGAAAAGGAAATCCCTGTGAAATCCTGGATCCTTATCCCCGAAAATGATCCCGAAAAAGTGAACAGGAACCATTCCCTTATGATCCCCGAGATTTTTATGCAGTGAGCCGGGCCCGGGTTTGGAATATATCAGTGGCAGGAGAATTTTGGCGAGTCGAATTTGCTTATTTTTGCCGAAGAATTTTACCAGGATCATATGCGTTTCAGCGAAATTCCGGGCCAGCAGGAGATAAAAGACAAACTCATACGCACGGTCACCGGGCAAAGGGTGAGCCATGCACAGTTGTTCTACGGCCCCGAAAGCTCAGCTAAATTAGCGCTGGCCATCGCGTATGCGCAGTATATCAATTGTAAGAACCGGCAGTCGGCAGTCGGCAGTCGGCAGTCAGAAGTCACCAATGCCGACTCCTGCGGCACCTGCCCGTCCTGCGTGAAGTACCAGAAGCTGATCCATCCTGACCTTCACTTCATTTATCCTGTTGCCACCACCCGTAAAGTCACCAAAAAGCCGCAGAGCAAGCTCTTCGCCGAGGACTGGAGGAAGTTTTTCCTGCAAAAGCCGTTCCCGGTCAACCTCCAGGACTGGTACGATTTCATAGGCATTGAAAACAAACAGGGAATCATCAATGTTGATGACTGTAATGAGATCATCACGACCCTGGGTTATAAATCCTACGAATCGGAATACAAGGTCATGATCATCTGGATGGTGGAGAAGCTTTACCATGCAGCCGCCCCCAAGATCCTGAAGATACTCGAGGAACCTCCCGAAAAGACCCTGTTCCTGCTCATCACCGAAGACCCTGATCAGATCATCAGCACCATCAGGTCAAGGTGCCTCATGGTGAGGATCCCTCCCGATAAACATATCGTTAAAACCGATGCGGAAGCCAGGGAAAACCAGTTTCTCCCAACTTTTACAGACTGGATGCGCAACTGCTGGCTGGCAAAGGTTCCCGAACTGATCAGCTTTTCGGCCGAGATCACCAAATCAGGAAGGGAAAAACAAAAAGCATTTCTGCATTACGGCCTCCATATCCTTGAACTTTGCCCGGCCGTCGCTTACAAACAGGACAGCCGGTTCAGGGACGATCCCGAAGAAGCTGCATTCCTCGAAAAGTTCGCCCCCATCATCAACTCGGCCGGCCTGTCTTCGTTCCACGACCTTATAAACACCGCTATTTACCATGTTGAACGTAATGCATATGCCCCTGCCCTCTTCCTCGACCTCTCCCTCAAAATAGTACGTCTTTTTAAACCGAATTTCGTACCTTTGTAGTGGAATTAAAGGCAATGGAAGAAACGTTCAACCCGATCTACCCGGAAGAAGAGAACCCGGAACCCGACGATGCACTGCAGCCTGAAGATGCAGGGCCCCAGGAGGAATACCGTCCTGTGTTCCGCGATGCGGAGGGGCAGCAGCCGTCAGATTCCCTGCCGGGTAACGAACCGGAACTGGAAATCCGCGGATCCACCTACGACTCTTCCAAAAACCCTTTCCTTACCCGCGGATGCTGCGCAGCACCTGCCCCTCACCAGAAAAACAACGGGGTATACCAGCACCGCTGCAGCAAGTTCGACACTTACGACTGGATCAAATCCATCCCTCTTCCCCCAGGCCAGGTACCTATGGATATCGTAGAGGTAAGGTTCAAGAACAGCCGCAAGGATTTTTTCCACGTACCTGCCGATATGGAAGTAGAAACAGGCGACATAGTCGCAGTTGAAGCCTCCCCCGGCCACGATATCGGCATCGTTTCCATCTCGGGCGAACTGATTCGCTTCCAGCTGAAGCTCAAAGGCATAAACCCCAGCTCACCTGACATCCGCAAAGTATACCGCAGGGCCCGCCTTGCAGATATCGAAAAATGGGTGTCGGCGGTTGAAACCGAATCATCCACCATGTTCAGATCGAGGGAGATAGCCGACGGACTGAACCTCCAGATGAAGATCAACGACGTGGAATACCAGGGCGATAATACTAAGGCCATTTTTTATTACACTGCGGATGACCGGGTCGATTTCCGCGAACTTATTAAAGTGCTTGCCGAGGAATTCCACGTAAGGATAGAAATGCGGCAGATAGGCGCAAGGCAGGAAGCAAGCCGCCTCGGCGGTCTCGGGACCTGCGGAAGGGAACTTTGCTGCTCCACCTGGCTCAGCGAATTCTGCTCCGTTTCAACCAATACCGCCAGGGTGCAACAGCTCTCGCTCAACCCCCAGAAACTTGCAGGCCAGTGCGGTAAATTAAAATGCTGCCTGAATTACGAATACGATACTTACCTGGATGCAATAAAGGATTTCCCAAATACCGAAGTCCGCCTGAAAACCAAAAACGGGGACGCCATCCACCAGAAATCAGATATCTTCGGAAGGACATTGTGGTACTCCTACGTTAGCGATCAGCAAAACCTGCTCGCCATCCCCCTGGACAATGTATTGCATATTATTGAAGAGAATAAAGCCGGGCGCATACCCGATAAACTCGAAGATTTCGCTAATATTACCGAACAAAAGCGTGAGTTTGACAACGGTCTTGGAGGACAGGACGACCTGACCCGTTTCGATCACTTATAATACCGGCCCCTCATATGCGTCGTACCATTCTGGCTTCAGTGTTAATCCCTTCGATCATTTTGCTCCTGCTTTCATGCAATACGAACCGGTTTTTCCGTGAAACCCACCGCATCCCCGACGGAAAATGGGAAACGAAAGACAAAGTGAGCTTTTCAGTCAACATCCCCGATACATCAAAACAGTTTTCACTCTATATCCATATACGGAATGATGTGAATTATCCGTTTGCCAATATATTCATGTTCCTTGACACCCGTTTCCCCGATGGCCGCGTTGCCCGTGACACCGTCGAGTGCCAGCTTGCCGATTACGATGGCCGCTGGCTTGGCACAGGCTCAGGCAGCATAAAATATAACCGCTTTCTTTTCCAGAAAGGGGTCAGGTTCAAGCAGAAAGGGAATTATTCATTCAGCTTTGAACAGGCGATGCGGACCAGCGAACTGAGCGGGATCAGGGATGTCGGACTGGAAATCGAACAATGAACGGTATAGATCATATTCCTATTTTAAAAAACAAAGAGATAAAGCCAAAACCATTGGATCCTAATAAATATATTAAGTACTTCTGGATCTCTTACATCGCCGGCATTATCCTTATTGTATTGTTTTTCGTGGGTGTTGCCCTGGGTGTTTTCGGCAGCATGCCCACCTTCGTCGAACTGGAAAACCCGAAAAGCAGCCTGGCTACGGAGATCCTCAGCGAAGACGGCAAACTGCTCGGCAAATACTATTTCGAAAACCGCACCAACACCCATTTCCAGGAACTTTCACCGAATGTGATCAATGCACTGATCGCCACCGAAGATGCACGCTTTTATGAACATTCCGGCATCGACTTCAGGGCGATTTTCAGGGTGTTCTGGGGAATGGCTACAGGAACATCCAAAGGCGGGGGAAGCACCATCACCCAGCAACTTGCAAAGAACCTGTTCCCGCGCAAGCCAAACCGCACTTTCGGCGAAACGGTGATGATTAAATTCAAGGAATGGATCACCGCCATCAAACTCGAACGCAATTATTCCAAGGAAGAGATCCTTGCCATGTATCTTAATACCGTGGATTTCGGATCCCAGAGTTTCGGCATCAAATCGGCTGCCAAAACGTATTTCAACAAGGAGCCTGATCAACTGAACCCCGAAGAAGCTGCATTGCTTATAGGGATCCTTAAAGCCCCGACATATTTCAGCCCTGTAAGGAACCCCGCAAGGGCTATCGAACGCCGCAATACCGTGCTTTACCAGATGCAGAGGTACGATTATATCAGTAAAACCGAGTACGACTCGCTGCGTGCCGTGCCCCTCGATATGGAAAACTACCGCATCCAGGACCATACCACCGGGCTGGCTACGTATTTCAGGGAATATCTCCGCGGCTATCTTACCGAATGGTGCAATACCCATAAAAAAGAAGACGGCACTGAATTCAGCCTTTATCGTGACGGGCTCAGGGTACATACCACCATCAATTACAAGATGCAGGAATATGCCGAGAAAGCCGTTGCCGCATACATAGGAAAAGAACTCCAGCCTGCTTTCTTTGCCCACTGGAAAGGCATCCCTTCGGCTCCGTTCGTATTTGAGAAGACGGATGAACGCAAGGAGATCAATAACCTCCTTATTTCGGCCATGAGGCGTACCGACCGCTATGCAAGCATGAAAACGGCAGGGTACAAGGAAGCCGATATCATCAATGAATTCAAGGTTAAGACGAGGATGAAGGTCTTCAGCTGGAGGGGGGAAAGGGACACCATCATGACCCCCTTTGACTCGATCAGGTATTATAAATTCTTCCTCCAGGCCGGGCTGATGTCGATGGACCCGCATACCGGCTTTGTAAAAGCATATGTAGGGGGTATAGATTATCTCCATTTCCAATACGACCATGTGAAATTCGCCAAACGCCAGGTCGGATCCACTTTCAAACCATTCCTGTATACCCTGGCTATGCAGGAAGGCGAATCGCCCTGTGCCCGTTACCCGAATGTTCAGCCTGTGATCGAACTCGACAACGGCACCGTTTGGGCGCCCGAAAATACCAGCGAAGAGAGAAGAGGCGAGCAGGTTACGCTCAAATGGGCTCTGGCCAATTCCAACAACTGGATATCCGGACAGCTGATCCGTAAATACTCACCGGCGGCAGTGGTTGCAATGGCCCATAAAATGGGCGTGACCAGCAGCATCCCGGCAGTCTACTCCATAGCGCTTGGTTCCTGCGATATTTCCCTCTACGAAATGGTTGGCGCTATGAGCGTCTTTGCCAATAAAGGGGTTTTCACCGAGCCCATTTTCATAACACGCATCGAAGATAAGGACGGCAACCTCATCCAGGAATTCAAGCCTAAAAAACAGGAAGCCATAAGCGAGGAAACAGCATTCCTTATGCTTCAGCTGATGCAGGGCGTGGTGAATTACGGTACCGGGATCAGGCTGAAATACAAGTACGGCTTTGACAATCCTATCGCCGGGAAAACAGGAACAACCCAGAACCAGAGCGACGGCTGGTTCATGGGCATCACCCCCGACCTCGTCAGCGGGGTATGGGTTGGATGCGAAGACCGTTCAGCGCATTTCCGCACCCTTGCACTTGGACAGGGAGCCAACACAGCGTTGCCGGTATGGGCCTTATACATGCAACAGGTGTATGCCGACCCCAGCCTTCATATAGTCAAAGAAAAAGATTTCGAACATCCGAAGAAAGGTCTCGAAGTGGAATTTGACTGCGGGGATGAGGAAAATGCCATCGCTTCCCCGAATTCACATAAAGAAGTGAAGAAAAAGAAGAAAAAGGCGGTGATTGATACCGACGAATTCTAAATTTCCTCTACTTTTTCCTTATACACCACCCCGCGTTCGCGGAGGCCTTTGAGTAAATAATCTACGCATTTTGACTGGGCGCCGAAGTACTCGGGAACGATCACTCCCTTATCGGTAAATACCCCGTCGGCAATCATGCGCAAAGCCACCGTAGCGGCATAACCGGTACAACGGGCCATGGAATGGATACCCGATTCTTCATCCTTGCGGTCAAACAGGTCCCAGGTGAAACGGGTGCGTTTCCCGTTTTTGAGCCCTTCAACAACAACCTTCATCACGGTGATATCCACATCCTCTTCGGTGAACTTCCATTTTGGGAAAAGAAGGCTGGACGTAAGGTCGATCGGACGGACTTTTACTCCTCCCACCGAAACTTCTTCCTTGGAAAAGAAACCTGTTTCGCGGAGTATCCTCATTTTTTCAATATGCCCCGGGTAGCGCAGGGTCTTCTCAAGCATATTGGATGCCTTGATAGTACGCACCAGCGAACGCAGTCCGTCGGTATTGAATGCTTCAAGCGTGCCTACCCCCGGGAAATTCATCAGCTCGGGATCACTGAGAGCAGGCTTGACCACGGTCGTGCCACCTACAATAAACCTCGCGGGACGGGTATATTCCTCGAGCACATCCACAGGCGAAAATACTGCCTTGTATTCATAAGGCCATTCCCTCAGCTCAGGCAATCCGCCTACATAATACACCACATTCTCGGTGGTGTCAAGCAGGTGGTGCGCATCGCCTATCAGCACATTGCACATGCCGGGAGCCACGCCGCAGTCCATGACGGCGGTCACATTCTGTTCCCGGGCCATTTCATCCAGGGTGAACGGATCTTCAATAAAAAATGAAATGTCCACGATATCTTTGCCCGCCTGTATCACGGCTTTGAACGTTTGAAATCCCATAAAACCGGGAACCGCATTCACAACCATGTCGAAATCCCCGGCCAGCTCACGCACACCGGCGGGATCCTTCAGGTCACGGTGCAAAACCTTTAATTTTCCCGCAGCAGCGACTTTCGCCAGCGCATCTGCGTTATAATCCACAACGGTGACCTCAAACCGTTCATCCTTTGCAAGGTCAAGAGCCATTGCGCCTCCAACCATGCCGGCGCCCAGAACTAAAATCTTCCTTTGCATACTTTTAGCTTAAATTTTTTATAAAAATACTAATTTTGCTTTCACAAAACGCAGACATGCTTTTTACTTCCCTCGTTTTTCTTTTTTTATTCCTGCCGTTTACCCTGCCTGGTTTCCTGTTGATCCTGCCCGGACTGAGAAAGCCTTTATTGCTGGTTGCAAGCCTGGTGTTCTGCGCCTGGGGAGGGGTATCATACGTTTCAATCCTCATTGCCATCATCCTCTCCAACTATCTTTTCGGGATACTTCTGGGTGCGTCTCCTTCCCCAAAAACACGTTCTTCCTGGCTCATCATGGGCCTGCTGGTGAATGTTCTTGCGCTGCTCTCCTTTAAATACACTTCTTTTTTTCAGACAAACTTCAATATCCTTATATCGGTTTTCAGGCTCAACCCTGTTCATGTATGCCATATCATACTGCCCCTGGGTATTTCGTTTTTCACTTTAAGAGGAATATCCTATCTCGTAACGGTTTACAGGCAACAAGCGCCGGCTCAGCGAAACGTCGTTGAACTGGGGCTGTACATCGGGTTCTTCCCAACCCTCCTTGCAGGCCCCATTGAAAGGTATAAGGATATGGAACCCCAGCTTGCAGCTCCGTTTCCCGGCCTGGAACTGTTTGCTTCGGGCGTACGCCGCTTTGCTCTCGGACTTGCAAAAAAAATAATCATTTCAGCGCCTCTTGCTTCCGTTGCAAACCAGGTCTTCGGCACTGCAATGCCCGCATTGAATTCTCCCCTTGCCTGGCTGGGGCTTATAAGCTTCGTATTGCAGTTCTATTATGAATTTTCGGGTTATGCCGATATGGCGATCGGCCTGGGCCGGATGTTCGGGTTCCGTTTCTCCGAGAATTTCAACTTCCCGTTTACCGCGCGCTCTGTAAGCGATTTCCGGGAGAGATGGAATATCACCCTGAATACCTGGCTGCTCGATTACATCTTCCTGCCGCTGACAACGTCTCCCCTGAAACAACCGGGAGAGCTCCCTGCTTCACGCAACCATAGCCCCCGCTCAGGTTTTGCAATCCTTCTTATCTTTTTACTCTGGGGATTCTGGTATGGGGCCGGCTGGAACTTTATCGTTTTCGGACTGGTCTTCGCTTTGCTTTTTCTCCTTGAAAAAACCCGGTTCGGATTAGCGCTTGAGAAAAGCCCTGCAGTTGTTGCAAGGATTTATACCTTGTTTTTTGTCCTGATGGCCTGGGTGGTTTTTCGCCTGCCCGACCTTCATACTTCAATACACTATTATAAGGTACTTTTCGGAATTGAAGGCGCCAGATTTGAAACCGGCAGGGTCCTTGGTTATTTCAACAGGGAATACCTGCTCAGTTTTATCCTCGCAATTGCAGGCTGTACAAAGATCTTTGATCTGGCCAGGCGAAAAATAGCGGGCCTCTCTGAAGGCGGCAATGCAAAAAAACCTGCATTCCATGCATATACGATCATTACCCTGCTGCTGGTGGTACTGGTCCTCGTTTATTCAGGAATGACGGTGCTTTCACAACCTTCTGTCTCCCTAAACTATTTCAGGTTCTGATGAAACAAAACAGGAAAATATACCCCATGCTGTTTGCCGTTTCATTTATGGTCTGGCTGCTGCTCCCGTTCATCCTGGGCAATATAATAGGCAACCCCAAGCCTAAAATTACTTCCGAAGATATCAGGAATACCGCGTCACGCCCTGTTATCAACGTAAACCGCCTGGATCCTTTCCCCGAAAAATTCAGTGCATTCTATTACGATCATTTTCCTTTCAGGGAGAAACTCCTTGCCTGGTGGTCGGCAAAGGTCGGCGTACCTGCTTTTAAAAAAGCCCCATTAAAAAGCCTTGTCGACATAGGCGAAAACGGCTGGCTCTACCCTGCCGAAGAACGGCCTGTGTTTGAAGGCACTAAAATGCTGTCGGACGAGAACCTGGAACTCATCCACCAGACCATCCGCAACCGCGTGATCTTCTACAGGGCCCAGGGTGTCAGGTTCTACGTGTTCATAGTCCCCATGAAATCGGTGGTCTACCCCGAATTCCTTCCTTCATATTATTATCATTACAAGGATACAACCCAAACACAGAAGCTTATTGCTTTGCTGAAACAAGATACCCTTATTCCCTTTATCGACGTGAACCCCGCTCTTGTCAATGCAAAGCCAAAAGGAAATTTATATACGCATACCGATAAATCGTGGAATTCCAATGGCGCTTATGAAGCCTATTCACAAATAATTTCAAGGATCCGAAAGGATTTCCCTGCCATCAAACCATTGGAAGCAAAGGATGTTTCGTTTGAACAGTATACAACCCCGGGAGGGATGCTCGCCTTCCAACTGGGTATACAAAAAGAAGTGAGGGAAACAAGGTACCGGCCAGTGATAAAAAACGCAAATGCCCAGCAAGGGAAGAAAGCAGGCTATGCCCCGCCCCCCTGGTTCGAGCTCCCCGCTGAATTTGAGAAAGTGAGCGTTTTGCCCGACGGCAGCCTGCCTGAAGCCCTGGTAATCCGCGATCCGCAGATAGAACCCATGATGCCTTTCCTTAACCAGAATTTTAGAAAAACAGTGTATATTTTCGATGCCTGGATGTATGACCTCAACTGGGAAATCATCCAAAAAGAAAAACCGGATATTGTCATACTCGAAGTAAGCGAGGCCAACATTAAAAATATCATTCACCTGTAAAGAATAAAAAAACGACAGATGCTCTTTAATTCGCTCATATTCATTTACCTCTTCCTGCCCCTGAGCCTGCTCGTTTATTACCTAACGAATGAACGGTATAAAAACCTTATCCTCCTTCTTTCAAGTTTTATCTTTTTTGCCTGGGGAGGGATTTCATATTCCTTCCTGCTGGTACTGTCCACCCTTATAAATTACACTGCCGGTATTTTGCTTGGCAAGACCACAGATAAGCGTAAACGGAAGATCATCCTGGCAACGGGAATTGTGCTGAACCTCTTCCCTCTCATTTTATTCAAATATACAGGCTTCTTCACCGAAACCCTGAATGTGCTCACTTCGGTATTCGGGATCAAACCGCTGACAGTAGCGCATTTCATACTGCCCCTCGGGATATCCTTTTATTCGTTCAAGGCCATCACCTACCTGATGAGCGTTCACCGCAACGAATGCCCGGTTCAGAAAAATTACATCGACCTGGCCCTGTTCATTTCAATTTTTCCCCAGGTCATAGCCGGGCCTATCGACAGGTACCGAAACCTCGAACCCCAGCTGAGATCGAGGGAATACAGCTTTGAGCTGATGGCTTCAGGGATCAAACGCTTTGTACTCGGGCTGGGCAAGAAAGTGCTTATCGCCAATACCCTGGGGATTGCCGTGGATGAGATCTTCCACAGGCCCCCGGCCAACCTCGGCATGGCTGTTGCCTGGCTTGGCGCACTGGCGTATACCCTCCAGATCTATTATGATTTTTCGGGGTATACCGATATGGCCATAGGCATTGGCCGCATGTTCGGTTTTAACTTCATCGAGAATTTCAATTTCCCATACCGTTCAAAGAACGTGAAAGAGTTCTGGCAGCGCTGGCATATGTCGTTGTCGAACTGGCTCCGCGACTACCTCTACCTGCCCCTGGCCTACTCCACCTCCCGCAAACTCAAAGAATACAAGTACATGGGGATACGGGCCGACTACATCATTTATATCATTGCTACCGCTGTAACCTTTACCGTTTGCGGCTTCTGGCATGGGGCTGCCTGGGGCTTCATCGTATGGGGCATGCTGCACGGACTTTTCCTGGTGTTTGAACAGCTCGGGCTGAGAAAATTTTTGAAACACAGGATCAAACTGGTACAGCATGCATACCTGCTGTTGTTCATCAGTATTTCCTGGGTCGTTTTCAGGTCGGCGAACCTGGACTATGCCCTGCATTACATAGGGATCATGTTCGGCATCCATGCCGCCCCGGCAAAATGGGATATTTTCATGGAGTTCATCAATCCCGGGTTTGTTGCGGCATTCGCGATCGCCGTTGCAGGTTCAACTTCCCTGTTTGAAAAAGTCCTGGGTCTCTCAGTGAGAGCACGTGATCTGCAGGCAAAAGCAATAAGGGGCCTGAGCGTTCATTTCTTCGAGATCTCGGTGATCCTGATGATACTTTTCATCATGGCGGTCTCCACCCTGTTCATTCTTGCGGGTACAAACAATTCATTCATTTATTTCCAGTTCTGAGATGAAACGCACCCGCCACATATATGCCATTCTGCTCTCCTTAGTGTTGTTTGCGCTGATGACCTTCGTTTTCATGAACAACATCTTCCATTATTATACACCCCCTGAGATCAGCATTTACGAGAACCGTTACCTGGCCCGCAAACCTTTCTGGGACATAAACCGCGCCGATCCTTACCCCAGGGCTTTCGAGGATTACTACAACGACCATTTCCCATACCGCTTAAACCTTAACGATTTCAATGCAGGCATTATAAATTACAGGATATTGCACAAATCGCCCTATCCGAATAAAGTCAATATAGGAAAAAACAACTGGCTGTTCTTTGAACTTGAAAGGCCGCTCTACCAGGGTGATTTCATGATCGACAGCGTTCAGGTTGCAGCGGTGGTGGGCGAAATGCACAAGCGCGCTGAATTCTTCAGGAAAAAAGGAATAAAATTCTATTTCATTTCGCCCCCTGCAAAACAGGAGTTGTACCCCGAATTCCTGCCTTCACGGTTTTACCGCTGCCCCACAGGTACCGTCACCGATAAGATCATGGCGAAAATGAAACAGGATACCACAATCCCTTATATCGACCTTAAACAGCCCCTGCTGGAAGCAAAAAAAAGAGGTAAACCGTTGTATTATAAAACCGACACCCACTGGAATTCCTGGGGCGCTTACTTCGGCTACATCGAAGTGATGAAACGGATGAGCAGGGATTTTCCTTCCATGAAACCCCTGGCTGAATCGGATTTTACCATGAGTTACCCTGTGATCAAAGGAAAAAACCTGGTGGAAGTCATGAACCTTACCAATTATATCTCCGACGAAGATGTGGTGATCAACGTCAAAAACTCAGTCACCAAAACCGGGAAACTGCACAACTACCCCAAGCATCCCAATTCGGTATTCCCCGGTGAATATGTAAGGTATACGGGCGATGCCAGCAAGCCAAGGCTCATGGTCATATCCGATTCATTTGTTTATTCCATCATGCCGTTTTTCGATGAGGGGACCAGCAAAACGGTGTATATCTATGATACCGGGTTTTACGGGACCAATGAAAATATTGTGGATGATGTGAAGCCCGATATGGTGCTGATGATCATTTACGAGCCCCACCTGGTGAATCTTATTGGGATACCGAACTGATCACTCGATCGTTACTTCGTAGATCTCCCCCACTATATCCTTCCCCGGGAAAGGAATATTCTCCTGCATATACTGCGACCCCACCCACCACCTGGTATTATGGAATTCCTGGGTCACGATCAGCAGCATGGAATTATTGGGAATGCAGGTCATGCTGCTGTTCACATAACCCACCACCCTGAGTTTGTCTTTCGACGGACCAATCCTCCAGATGATCTCCGTCGGCCTCCAGTCGATCTGGAAATAATAATAAGGCGAAGCGAAAAGCTCATCATCAGGCTCGGGAGTTTTCTCTGTAATAGCCCTGTAATTCTTGTCCCAGCGGTGGGCCCAGAATGTCTGTCCCTGGTAATCTATGGTCTGGCAGCCATCCTTGAACTTCGAAGGATCCCAGCAGGCCATATCCCAGTTGGTGCAGGAAACGGTGATCTTGTCGTCATCGGCCAGCACCTCTTCGGGGAATGGCACATTCCAGGCCGGCACGTCATACTGCCTGTCGAGCCCGATATTGTAAGCGGGGGGCATCAGCCACTGCGGACAGTACGGTACGGTTTTCAGTATCTCGAAATCGATCTCAGAATACCCCACCTGTTTGATCCTCACATCCTGCTGTCCGCCGTAATAATTCGCCATATACCCGCCCTTCTTACATTCCCTGCGGAAATTCCATTCGGCCTGGTCCTGGGTGATCAGCCATACCGCATTCGTAAGTCCGTTCCACATATTGTTCCTGTTCAGCAGCTCGGTAAGCTTGCATTTTACTGTCCACCGTCCATAGGTAAACGGATGCCTCGTAATAACGCCCACATTCTGCTTCTGCCATTTCCCGAACTCGGCTTTCGGGTTGAACATGGTAATCTTATGGTTGACCGCATCCGAAACCACCGTCTGGCATGGCTCGGGAGCCGTGAGCGAAGTGGAGGCGATCAGTTCCTCTTTTCTGTAAAACCGGCTGTTCCAGTTGTAATCCATCTTCGAATAATTATCGCCCAGCACATCCTCTATAACGGGAATGTTCTTCAGTTTTGTCGAAGCATCTATAAAATGGATGAACTGCCCGAAGGCGGCCTTCTGAAAGAGTTTGTCATCCTGCCCGCAGCAGGCGGTGGCATACTTATCAACGAACTCCTTTTTAAAATGGACCGGGTGAATATAAATGCCCGCACCGGGATCGGGGCTCGCCATCACTTTAAGTCTGGAAGAAGAAACGCTCACCAGGGTATTAGGCAAACGCTTTCCCAAACCGTAGAGGAAAAAGAAATAGGGATTGATGAATTCGCCTTTATCCCTCCGGTTGATATACTGGATAAAATCGGGTATCAGCTTCCGGCTAAGGTTTGAAGGCGTGGTCACCACCAGCATGAAACTGTATTCCCCAACCCTGGGGTTCCTCTTCCAGCGGTCGTTCCAGGGGCCGTTGAAATATAATTTTTCATTTCGGGGATTTCCCACTATCCGCACCTGGCTTGTCACCTTATGAAACGCGTTGTCGCCGGCTATGGTTTCCGTTTCCCTGAACCCGCTCAGGGTATCTTCCCAGCTCCCGTAAAAATTTTCCCAGGCATTCACGCTTTGCCGTGTGGTATCTAAAGGATCCAGTTCGGGAAACTTGTAAGACTCATTCTGGTAATAGATCTTGTAAGCGAATTTTTGTGGAGAAGCAGAGGTGTTTTTAATCGCAAATTCCACATCAAAAAACCCATCCCCTGTTTGCCTGACCGTAGGGATGATGAACCCGTTTTGTATCGCACCTTCATAATCAAGGTTCAGCACCTGCTTCAAATCCCAGTTGGTTGCAGGGTTGAAATCACGTACAATAAAATTTTCAGTTTTGACTTCGGATGTCTTCGTGCCGCGTTTACAGGCGGTGAAAACGGCAAGGCTTGCGAGCCAACACGAAAAAAGGATAAACAATATGTTGCGGCTCTTCATCATCTTCTTTCAAAAGAATAAAGGGAAATAAAACCGGGCAATTCAGGCAGGTCCTCGTACTCACTGCAGTCCCGGCCATCATAGTCCTTGTTCCTGGCATTTCGCCCGATCACAATAAACGAACACTGGTTGCCGGTGAACCTGCCGGGGATCAGTTTAAGCACTTCATAATACTTCGGATTATGGTCTGCGGCATACCCGGTAAAATCAACAGTATTGAGGATATGGTACGTTGAATCACTGAAGGTTATTTCCTTCAGGTCATATCTCCAGTCGCGGTTATACTGCATCACCATAGGACTGCCGTTTTCGCCGAAATTTCCGCAGATAAATTTGTCTGATGGCTTTAGAGTATCAAGGCCTGCAATCTTTCCATACCCCCTGGTTTTTTCCGGAAAAAACGAAACGAATTGTTTCCGTGACGGATTGTAAAATCTCAGGGTGTAAGAGCATTTCCTGTCCTTTCCGTTTTCCACAACTGACAGTACCCCCGCCTGGGCCCGGCCGGGAATGAAATGCCCTGCCGTGAGACTTCCCTTGCCCGCAGCAAACTTCCAGTCTTCAACAGCATCTTTTCCCTGGGTGATCACATTCCAGTTTCCCCCAGGTTTTCCTGCCAGGAACTTATACAATTTCCACGCCCCGCCCTCTTCAACCGAAAGCAGTTCGCAGATGCCGTCCCCGTCAAAATCGGCGGCCAGCAGGGGCTTCCCGAAGTCAAAGGCAAGGGTTTCGAATTTCTCCGACTGCCATAAGAGTTCAGCTGCAATATTGTTCCCTTCTTTACAAACCCCTGCTTTGCTGCTGAACTTACACAAACAACAGGTTTTTTCGCCTATATACAGCAATTGTTCTGTTTCCCCTGAGGCAAATTTTCCTGCGAGCAGGTATTGCTTCCCGCAGGCTGGTACAGGCAAAGCCACGGGCAACTCCACTGAAGCCCGCCTGAATGAGTTCGATTCGCTGCAATAGCTGAAGATTGACGGCTTCCCCGAGGGAGGGATCACGAAAAGTACATCCTTCGATCCGTTGCCGGGTAAAAACACACCGCTGATCACGGGATCGGAAGGCAGGATGACCCCCTGTGTTTTTTCGCCACCGGGTATGAGGCTTGTCCCCTCCATGCCGCCGATCGCCGACATCCGCAAACAGCGAACAGGAAAAGGAGGGTAATTGAACTTAGGCTGGAAAGGTCCTTTGGTAAGGTCGACATAGGTCGTATCACCCCTGCGCGACTGCGGCCCCCCGTAAACAAGATAGTAATCGTCGATGAGGATGTCGGTGTTGCTGTTGTTCCAGAAATACATCTGCAGCCGGGTGTCGCTGCTGAACTTCACCTCGCCGAGGTCCAACTGCCCGCTCATCTTGAACCATTTCCCCCTGGGGACCAAAGGGTCTTTCAGCCCTATCCCTTTCCAGCAGATGTTAACGCCCATATTATTGGAAGCGGCAAGCACCAATGCTGCATTCACAGGATCGGCGCCGGGTTTCACATAAACCCAGGCTGAAACCGAGATATATTTAAGTTTATCAACCCCCAGCTCCCCCGCAACCTTCTCCATTGCAGGAGTGAATGAATTCTTGCCAAATGCTTTAGCGGCGTAATTCCCCGAATGGGCATTCCCCATCACAATGCCGTTCGGGACTTCTTTTCCCCGGCTGACTTCAAAATTGAAAGCAAGGCTGTTGGGAGGTTCAGAACCGGTTGTAACAGGTTCGCTGAACGATAGTTCTTTGCTGGCAGTAACCCTGATGATCTTGCGGATAGGCGCGTAGCGGTATGCAAGCCCGAGCATGATGAGGAAAACAAGGCCGATTATAAAGAGATTCCTGTAAAGCCTTCCTTTGCTTTTCATTACTGCTGCTGCTTTTCAGCCACAAACTTAAAGTTTTTCTTTATCAGTTTGAAGATGTTGGGTAAATTTACATGTTCAAATTCCCGTAAATGACCCCGGTATGAAAATTACCAGTATCAGGCATCCCGAAACGTATATCCTTGCAGGTATGCTGATTTTACTGCTTGTCCTGTCAATTCTTTCCCAGGGCTATTACGGGGGAACCGACAATATCAACCATTACTTCCTCTCGCGGTATGCCTTTGCTTATCCCAAACTTTTCCTCAACCCCTGGGGCCGCCCGCTTTATACCATACTGAGCTCGCCCTTTGCCCAGTTCGGATTTACAGGCATCAAAGTATTCAATGTCATCCTGGGAACCCTCAGCGCATGGCTGTTGATGAAAACCGCCAGGGAACTCAAGTTGAACCCTTCCTGGATGGCCGTTATCATGCTTTGCTTCACCCCCCTGTATATGGTGATGCTGTTCACCGCCATGACCGAGATACTGTTCGGCTTTGTACTGATCTGTAGCCTTTACCTGTTCTTCTCAAAGCGATACATTGCTGCAGCCATAGTCATTTCATTTCTTCCCTTTTCCCGATCGGAAGGCTATTTCATGATCCCGTTCATTTTTCTTGCGCTGCTGTGGAGAAAACAATGGAAAGCCATCCCCTTTCTCGCGGCGGGGTTTGCCTTCTTTTCGGTTCTCGGCGCTCACCAGTACCGTGACCTGCTCTGGGTCATCCGCAATAATCCTTACCCCCTCATCCACCCGGTATATCATACCCCCGGTGATTTCTGGAGTTTTATAAAGCAGGCTGATGTCACTTTCGGGGTGCCCAACCTGGTCCTTCTGTGCGTGGGTATTATCATGCTGGTTCTCAGCCTGTTTAAGGGGAACAGTGAAAAACGCATCAATGCCGCAGAGATCATACTGCTGTTCCTGCTCCCCGTACTCGGTTATTATTTTTTCCATTCGTTCATGTATTCAAAGGGATGGGCCGGCTCACTGGGATTTATCAGGGTTATGGCAGCGATCATCCCCCTTACGACCCTGATCTCGTTATACGGATTTTCGCTCTTCACCATGCTGGCGGGCAACCGTAAGTGGCTTCGCTCGACCTTCTTGGCCCTTCTGACCGGGCTGCTGGTTGTCTTTAATTTCAAAACCTTTAATTTCCCTGTCCCCATGGGGGAAGAGGAAAAACTCATTAAGAAAGCTTCCGATTGGGTTAAATCAGGTTTCAGCCCCATACCCCTGGTGCTATATAACGACTTCAACGTACCGTATTTTCTCGGCACCGATCCCTACAGCCCCCAAAAAAGCATGCAGATCTGGAAACCCTCCTCGGTGAAAAACATCGCAATGGGAGCAATCTACATCTGGGATTCCCATTTTGGCCCCAACGAATGCAAAATACCCCTCGATACCGTGATGCGCGATCCATATATGAGGCTTATCAAGCTGTTCAGGCCACGCGCCGAGCTTTTTACGCTGGGCGATCATCCATATGAAGTGTATGTGTTCAGGAAAAACCCGGTTGCCAATGAATTCGATAATTATTTTCTCACAAAATCCTTTCTTGACGCGGAAGACAAGGAATTTATACCGGTAATCAGGAAAATTTTCGATTTTGAATCCGGTTCTGCGGATGTCGACGCCCGTCTCACCCGCCTTAATGCGGCTTCAGGGAAGCAGGCTTTTGTCATGGATAGCAAAACGGAGTTCAGCCCGGGCCTGGCGCTTAAATGCAGCGAGCTGCCTTCAGGCGGGGGGAAGATCCGTGTTAAAGCCAGCGTGTGGTTGTTCTCGGCTGTTTCTTATGCCGACAACCCTTCTGCTTTGGTGATCTCGCTCGAAAACAGCAAAGGAAGTTACGGTTATAAAGCCATTTTCCTGGAGAAATCCGGGTTCGAAAAAGGGAAATGGAACAAGGTATTGCTGAATACCGACCTCCCGGAAATAAGATCAAAGGATGACATTATTAAAGTATACGTCTGGCACAGGGGGAAACCAGATCTTATCGTGGATGGCCTTATTATTGATATTTTAGCCGGAGGGAAGGATTAAATTGGCATTAAACCCAGGGCTGGACCCTGGACCCGGGTTCCGCCCCAAAGTGGCGGGAATTGACCGGGAAGGATTAAAAACGAAATAATGTATAAACCATGGTTGCAGTCGTAATTCCCAGTTATAAGGTAAGGGACCATATACTGAAAGTCATCGCCGGCATAGGCAGGGAGGTTGACAATATTTATGTGGTTGATGATTTTTGTCCCCAGCATTCGGGCGATTTTGTCAAAGAAAATTGTTCCGATTCAAGGGTAAAAATATTGTACCATACTAAGAACCAGGGTGTTGGTGGCGCTACGATCACGGGTTATAAACAGGCCCTGGCCGATAAAGCGCGGATTATTGTAAAGCTCGACGGCGACGGGCAGATGGACTCTTCCCTGATACCAAAGCTCATTGAGCCGTTACGCCTGAACCAGGCCGATTATGTAAAGGGGAACCGTTTTTACGACCTGGCTTTCCTTCGCCAGATGCCTTTCCTGCGTAAACTCGGGAATTCAGGGGTGTCGTTCATGAACAAAGCTTCAAGCGGTTACTGGAACATCATGGATCCCAGCAACGGCTTCACTGCTATCCATAGCAATGCCCTGGAAAACCTGTCGCTTGAGCGTATCGACAGGCGTTTCTTTTTTGAGAGCGATATGTTATTCCGCCTTAATACCATACGGGCGGTGGTTGCAGAGATGCCTATGCGTGCACATTACGGGGACGAGCAAAGCAACCTTAAGGTCCACCAGGTTGTCTTACAGTTTCCGTTCAAGTATTTCAGCCGTATGCTTAAAAGGATCTTTTATAATTATTACCTGCGTGATTTCAACATAGGTTCCCTCGAACTTATACTTGCATTTGTGTTTACAGTGTTTGGGGTTATTTTCGGGGCCTATAAATGGTCGGAAAGTATTATCACTTCCCACCCTGCAACCGCCGGTACCGTGATCCTGGCCGGGCTCCCGATCATACTGGGGTTCCAGTCGCTTTTTGCTTTTTTGCATTTCGACGTGGCAAATATTCCGCATAAACCATTATCAGGGATGGGGGATTGGTGAATAGTGAACAGTGAACAGCGAATAGTGAACAGTGAATATAGTGATGATATTGAAGCCATGCATTTTGCAAAAACTGTTTTAAGTATAGGAAGCGAAATATATCGCAAAAGTCGCCTTGGGTGCAGCGAAGCCAACCCCAGCGACGTTGCGATATATGAGCGACCGCGGCGATGTGAAGTTGCGAGCGGGAAGCAACCAACAAACATGAACAGTAAAAGCATACTTTGCATTCTTCTGCTCTTCGCCGGTTTGCAACTCCATGCCCAGGTGGTTGCAGACTTCACCATGCCCGATACGATCTGCGTGAACAGGGACATCAAGATCACCAACCTGACTACCGGGGGTACCACGTTTTACTGGAGCTTCTGCTCTGGGAACACGGCGGCAGACCCCATCGGATCTGAAATGTTGAATACCGGAGGTAAACTGGGCGGGCCTTCGTATATAACCCTTGCGCAGGACGGCCAGAAATGTTACAGCTTCGTATCCAACCATTTCAACAAGTCTGTAACACGCTTCTATCACGGACAAAGCTTCAGGAATGACCCGGTTTCGGGTGACCTCATCGCATTGCCCAATATTAAAACCGACAGTTCGCAGGGGATACAGGTTAAAAATGATAATGGATTATGGTATGGGTTTCTTGCAGCCGATGATATCCTTGTGCGAATGGATTTTGGTAATTCATTATCAAACAATCCCGCACTTGTACAGGTGGGTATGGGAGGTGCGTTCAGCCTTCACGGGTTGTTCATCATGCAGGAAAGCGACCAGCATTGGTATGGGATTGCAAGCAGTTCTGTCGGGAACAGGGTTTTTCGTTTTGAATTCGGCACAAACCTTTCAAATACGCCCCTGGTTACCGACATCACCAACGGGTTCCCATTCAGCCATCCCGGGCCCTTATGCCTCATCCAGGAGGGAAGTGATTATTACTGTTTCATAGTCAATTCCGAAAACAGCTCCCTCAGCCGGGGAAGCTTCGGATCTTCCATCCTGAATACCCCGGTATGGACAAATCTTGGGAAAGTATGCGGATCTGATGCGATGGGCATCATGCTTATCAGGGATTGCCAGCAAACAACCGGCTTTATGTCGCGCTTCGTGAACAGCGGGAATATCCTTTTCCGCTTACTGATGCCCCAGGGGATAACAGGCCCGGCATCAACGGTAAGTATGGGGAATATAGGGAACCTGAATAAGCCGCAGCAATTTTCGGAGATCACCCGCGTGAGGGATACCATATATACTTTTCTCTGCAACCAGACTTCGACTTCGATTTCACGCCTGAGTTTTGTCACCTGCAGGAATTCTTCCATCCCTTCATCCCAACTCTATAATCCTCCTCTTTTCCGTTATGATTCTGCGGGGATCTATAATGTGCGGCTTACCGTGAACGAAGGGATGCCTGACCAGCAGAACATCTGCAAACATATTGTAGTGGTTGACAAGCCACCCCTTAACCTTGGCCCCGACCGTACCATTTGCGCGGGAGCCAGTGCAACCCTCGATGCAGGGGCAGGTTGTGATTCAATTATATGGTCTACCGGTGATACAACGCGCACCATCAACATCTCAACATCGGGAACATACAGTGTTCAGATAAAAAAGTTCGGATGCTGGGGGGGCGATTTGGTGAAACTGACAGTATATCCATATCACCCCACTAAAATAAAACCCGATACAGCTATCTGCCAGGGGCAGAAATACCTGCTGGACCCCGGGAACGGATTTGCTTCGCTTCTCTGGAGCACAGGCGACACAACACAAACACTGCTTATCAATACGGGGGGCAATTACTGGGTAAACACAATAGATTCGAACAACTGTGCCGGCACCGATACGGTGAATATTACAATGAAACCGGCCATCAATGTGAATCTCACACACGATACAACCGTATGTGCCAAAACTTCAGTAATCCTTCATGCAACTGTTACCGGCGCCACCTACGAATGGAAGGACGGATCAAGGGATTCGCTCTTCACGGTGACGGAACCTGGGGTTTACTGGGTGAGGGTAAGCCGCGACGGCTGCGCGGTTCGCGATACATCCTTTGTTCATGACTGCTCCAGTGAAATATACTTCCCGGGGGCTTTCACTCCCAACGGTGACGGCTTGAACGATACGTTCCACCCGATAGGGCCGGTACTTTATTCATTTAAACTTACGGTGTACGACCGCTGGGGACAACAGGTCTTCATGACAACCGACCAGGAAACTGGCTGGGACGGAAAATGCAAAGGCGGCGAGTGCCCGCTGGGCCTCTACTCTTACACCGCCACCTACGAACTGGCCTCTTCGCCGGGGGTAAACAATAAAATTGCAGGGACTGTAACCCTGATCCGCTGAAAATGAAGCTGCTGAAATTGATAATAGCATTTTCCCTGGGGATGTCGTTCCTGCCTGAAAGCCGGGGACAGGATGCCGCTTCCCGCTTAACGTCCCCAAAGCCATTTGCTTTCATAAGGTACGATGGGAACAGGATAAACGGGATCCCCGTTCTTCAGATGCCTGATCATTGCCTGAAGACCGTTTTACCAGCCGTGGTTGACAATTCGTCCAACGCCTGCTTTTGCGGCATCACCTCACAGAATACCTACGCTTCCTGCCAGCAGCACCACAGCGTTTCCTATGTATTCGCCTATGAGATCAACCGCCTCAGGGGCCTCGACGGCAAGCTTACCGAAAACAGCTATCCTTCACATTATACTTATAATTTCTTTAATAATGCCGAATGGGGCAATGGGGTCAGCTTCTTTTACAGCCTCGACGTCTTACAGTCCCAGGGCCAGATGACCGAAGTCGATTACGGTTCCAACTGGGCTATGGAAGCCTGGGGATGGCCTTCAGGCTATGAAAAATATTATAACGGCATGCATAACCGCCTGGGAAGCATGTACACTATCCCAATGAATACCGAAGCCGGACAGAACACACTGAAACACTACCTCTATGACCACCTGGAAGGCTCCCCTACAGGGGGTGTTGCATTATACTCGGCCGAAGCGCCCGACGGTCCTGACTTCAGGCACCTCCCCCAGGGGACGCCCGAAGCCGATAAACCGGTTATGGTCGCCTTTAACTGGTTTGCAAACCATGGAGGAACCGTGATCGGGTATAATGACTCCATCCGGTATGACCTGAATAACGACGGGAAGTATACGAATAACATCGACATTAACGGGGACGGGAAGGTCGACATACACGACTGGGAAATAGGCGGTTTCAGGATAGCCAACAGCTATGGGGACTGGTGGGGCAATGACCACGGGTTTTACTATGCATTGTACAGTGCATTGGCCTTGCCGTATGGTGCAGGCGGGATAGAAAACGGCAGGGTGATCATTATGCAACCCCTCGCAGATTACCAGCCCGAATTAACCATGAAGGTTTCTTTCCGTACAATATGCCGTAACCATTTCAGCATAAGGGCTGGAGTAGCTGCCGACACCTCGCTTATGATCCCTGAGCATAGTATTGATTTTCCAATTTTCAACTTCCAGGGCAATTTCCGCAAAATGCAGGGATCCGACACCATGCCGGGTTCCGACACACTTGAATTCGGACTGGATGTGAGCCCTCTGCTTAGCTATACCGAACCCGGCCAATATGCCCGCTTCTTCCTTATCGTCGAAAACCGGGACTCCCTGATGAATATTGAAGGTGCAATACTGCATCTTTCTTTCATAAACTATTCAGGCGGAACAATTGTTTATACCTGTCCCCAGAATAATATAACTTGCATTAAGGATGGGCTTACCTATGCTTCGGTGCTCGCAAACCCCGGTTTCAATAAAGTACAGATCACCACAACCGATCTTCCCCCGTTTAACGCAAACCAGCCTTACCAGCAGGCTATCCGGTCGACCGGGGGCATCACACCCCTGAAATGGTCGTTAAACCAGGATTGCAGCAGGATATTGAGCGATTCAGTCTTTAAATATTACCCGGGTACATTCATGGCATTGCCCCCCCAGCTAAAACCATTCCGCGGCTATGCCCTTCCCTTCAGCTTCCCCTTTGCAGGAAAAGAATACGATTCGGTTTGGGTGAATACCCTGGGACTTGTTTCGTTTGAGGACAGGGCTATCCCATACCTGTTTACCATCGATGATGCCATAATGTTAAAAACCGTTGCTGCCATTTTTCCTGCTTTCTCCCGCAGCTACTTCAAAGGGATCAACCCTGTTGACAGCGTATGTGTTTCCCTGTCTCCCGCCAAGGCGGTGTTCCGATGGTTCATGAGGATTAATTTTCAAGGCAACAAGGCCGACAATAATATTGAGCTGATACTATATCCCGGCGGACAGTATGAGGTCCGTTACGGGGTCATAACCAATGAAACGGTTTCAATACCTGTTTATACCGGCTGGTCGGGCGGGGACGGCATCTCATATGATATTGCATGTTTAAACCAGAGGGTTCCCCTTCAGGGCAAGTCATACCTGTATAAACCCATGCAGGCGAATGAGAAATTCAGGATAAGTGACAGCGGGATGCTTTCGGCCACGGGCCTCGATTCTACAAAAATCTATTCGGTAAACGTAAGGGTTGAAGATATATCCCACCAGTTTGACAACAAAGCATTTCAAATTTCAAACGGGCTCGGTTTATCATTTTCATACGCTGCCGGCTGGGACGGCAATTTACGATACAATACACATGCTTCCCTTAATCTGTCGGTGAGCAACAAAACCCTGCAGGACATGCAGGATATTAACATCAGGCTGGTTTGTTCCGATAAGTCAATCCATTTCCAGGACAGCACCCTTCATATCACTCTCCTCAGGGCCGGGGGCTCACTGCAGTTCGACAATGCGTTCATCTTCCGCCTGGCCGGGTTCATCCCCGACCAGCATTCGGTTAGTTTCACCATTCAGCTCACAGCTGGAACAAGGAATTGGACCCGCGATCTCATCCTCCCTGTCATGGCCCCTGATATGGCCATTGGGGAACCGGCAATCATCGACGGCAACAACCACCAGCTCGATCCCGGCGAAGTTGCCGAAATGGAGATAAGCCTTTTTAACAACGGTCATGTTAGTGCCGAAAACCTCAGCATGAGCCTGCTGCCTGCCGATACCATGATCAGCATACTCTCGGCTTCAACAGTTCAGATTGCACAATGCCCTCCGCCAGGAAACCAGAAATACCGCTTCCTCGTCAGGGCATCGCGTTCGGTTAACACCAGCCATGAAATCATCCTGAATATCCGCCTCAGCGGCAGCAACATCCCTTTAACAACGTTCCCCCTGGGCATGACCCTGGGCCATAAGAAGATCGTCATAGCCAGGTTGTCGGCTTATTCGAGGTCCCTCCAACCCATGATCACTGCCCTCGACAGCCTGGGCACCCCATATGACATATTCACAAATACCTTGTTTAACCCCGAGCTTTACAGCGCTGCTTTCCTCATGAACGGGACAGGCGGCAATGAATATATCCCCAACCATTCCGAAGGCTTTGAACTCGCCAACTACCTGAATCATGGAGGCAACCTATACATGGAGGGGAATGCCATATGGTCGATGACGAGCCCGCTCCTGGTATTGCCATACTTTAAGTACACTTCCGCCAGGGTCCCCGCCTTCTTCTACAACCGAGTCAAAGGCAATCCGGGGAGTTTCACCCATGGTATGAACTTTATTTACGAGAATGATATTAACGGAGCCATCTACAAGCTTGAACCTGCCGATGGCGGACTGAGGGCTTTCGAAAATACCGATCCCGTCCCCGTATGCCTGCAGTTCACCTATGACAAAGCAGGGTATAAAACCATAGGTTCACTGGTTGAATTCGGCAGCCTCATCGACAGCCTGTACCCCACTACCCAGAAAGAGCTGATGAAACGTTACCTCGATTTTTTCAGCATCAATACAAGCGGTCCGTACCCCCTGTTCCATGCCACGAAAACCAATGTCCGCATCAACGATACCATCACTTTTTTGGATGATTCGTATGCGGATATCATTTCCCGTAAATGGGAGTTCCCCGGCGGGACGCCGTCGAGCTCCACTGCTACAAATCCTGTTGTAAGCTATCCTGAAAGCGGTTCATATGACGTCACCCTCAGCGTTTCGGATAATAAAAGCACTAAAACCCTTACGCGCAAAAATTTTATCAATGTCCCGCTAAGCAACGGCATCAACAGCCCCATTGCAGGCATGCTGAAGATATTCCCCAATCCTTCAAGGGACCGTATTAACGTTTGTTTCCCCGGCGACATCAGGGGAATGATCAGGATAGAACTCAGTGATATCAGGGGCTTCGTGGTATTATCAAAAAACTATTCACCTGAATCGGGACGGGTATTGCTGGATGTAAGCTCCCTGGACCAGGGCCTGTATTTCCTTAAAGCCACCTATGGTGCCCAACAATGGGTCGCGAAAGTGATCATAGAATAAGAAGGGGAAGCGACCGGCCCTAGAACCTGAAGTAAATAAACGGGCTGAATCCCGTGGATGTGACCGCCGAAAGCGCCAAAATAAACAGCAGCATGGCAAGTATGGTAAAGCCTGTGATCATTGCATTCCCGGGCTTGTCATAAATCCTGTTTTGCCAGCTTTCTATCGTTTTGCTGAACCCGATAAATGAAAATATCACAGCAATGATGAGTATCGTCCAGAATTTCGGGTTGAGCCAGAGATCATTGTTCCCTCCCCTGAATGCAAACATCCGCCGAATGTAAAACCTGAACGAATCCAGGCTGTCGCTGCGGAATAAAACCCATCCGAAGACAGTGATAAAAAATGTCACGATCACGCTGGCGATCCGTCCCGCCTTTTTATAATATTTAAGCAGGAACAAACGGTCGAAGATGAGGAATATCCCCTGGTACACTCCCCATAGTATGAAAGTCCACGCAGCTCCGTGCCAGAAGCCGCAAAGCAGGAAGGTAACCGAAGTCGCTATGAGATAGATCACCTTATCGGCACGTATCCCGAAATATCTTTCTTTGGGCAGCTTGCGCGAAGTAGCATAAGCCAGGGGCAGGAAAACATAATCTCGGAACCAGCTCCCCAGGGTCATATGCCAGCGTTTCCAGAATTCGGTGATGGATCCCGAAACGTACGGACTGTTGAAATTCTCGGGCAGCCTGAAGCCCATCATACGGGCGATGCCGATAGCCATATCGGTATACCCGCTGAAATCGAAATAGATCTGGAAGGTATAGGCGATGGCCCCTATCCACGCCAGGGAGCTCGAAAGCTGGGCCGAATCCATCGCAAACACCAGGTTCACCTGCTCTCCCAGCACATCGGCTATAAGCACTTTTTTTGCAAGTCCGATCGAGAACCTGAAAAAGCCCGCAAGTCGGTCATCAAGGGTTTCATTACCAATGCGATCCCTTATCTGGGCTGCGATCTGGCCGGGTCTCACAATGGGGCCCGACAACAGCTGGGGGAACATCAGTATATACATTGCGTAATGCTCCAGCCTCTCAAAGGGGGCAAACTGCCTCTTGTACACATCGAGAGTATAGGCAAGTTTCTGGAAGGTGATGAACGAGATCCCCAGCGGCAAGGCTATCTTCACCCAGGGCGAGGGGTTGGCGCCGAAATGGCCGAAGAAGATATCAAGCTGATCTATGAAAAAGTTCATATACTTGAAGTAAAGCAGCAGGCCCAGGTTTAATAACAATGAGACCCAGAACAGCAGTTTGCGCGTATCATCATGGGACAGCGACATCCGCCTAACAAGATAAAAATCAATGAGCACCGAAGCCAGCAAAACCAATACGAACATCGGCGCACCCCAGGCGTAGAAAGCAAGGGAAGCAAGCAGTATCCAGTAATTCCTGAACTTAGGCGGGCACAGCAATAAAACGATCAGGAAAGCCGGCAGGAAATACACAAGGAAAAGACTGCTGCTGAATGCCATATTATTTCTTTTTGCTGTTCATGACGTCCTGTTCAACCATATACACCGCATCACGGTGGATCTGCTCATCCAGAGAAACATTGTTCTTCACCGCTTTCTGCCTTACGCTCTCAAGCCATTCGGGCGAATTGCGAATGCTCTTCTCGAACTCCTTCACCCTGTCGCCGCTGGAATTCAGCCCCTGCCATGCCTGCTGAACGAACCCATAGCCCACATTTCCGTAGGCAGCATTGGTCTGTATGAGCACCACCAGGTCCTGGCTCAGGATCTCGTGGATGTAATTGATCTGGTCGGTGGATTTGGGCGCATTGAAGGTTTCGGGATACACGTCTTTGTTGTAATACCAGAATTCATTATTGCTGAAATTATTTGCGATAAACCCCGGGTAATACAGCTGCCAGTAGAAACTGTCGCCCACGAACAAAGCCCTGGGCCTGGGTTTCGTGGTATCGGCGATAAAATGGAAAGACGGGTAAGCCATAGGGGGATACGAAAGGGGCCTCACCAGGTTAAGCGTGCGGCCGATATCATCATCCTCGTACCTCGCCTTTTTGCTTACCACGATACTGTCGATTGCCAGCCTGGGGATATTCATCCCGAACCTGGTCCTCAGGTAATTCATCATCGAATCGATGGCGAGGGTCGATCCGTAAGTGCTCCAGTGTATCCCGGTCTTGGGGTAAAGGATGTACCTTGACGTATCCTTCATCTTCAGGAACCAGGCGTTATAATCGATGAAATTCACCCCGGCCGACTTGCAGCGACCGACGTAATAGGCGTAGTTGGTGAGCTCCTGCTTCTTTTTAAGGTATCTCTGCGGAATGATCTCCGGGTAGAACGTGCCTTTGTCGGGGACGAACAGCACCAAAAAATGCACCTTCGCCGTCTGTTCCAGCTTGTCCTGCAAGGCTTTCATCAGCTCCACGCTGCGGTCTATGGCCGCTTTACCTGCAAAATCATAGCCCAGGGAAGCTTCGATATACTGCTGTGCGATAAGATAATCGCCCCTGCCGACCACGATCTTGTTAGCATGCGGAACACCGAACAGGGTGAAATCGATCTGGTTGTAAAGCCTCACCAGGTCGCTCCGGAAACCCAGGGTGTTATTGACATGAGTACCGTATGCCGACTGGAACGAACCGTTCATCCAGCTTTCGGCGCTTAAGTGCGGTACCGAATCTTTTGGCACAAAGCCTTCAAGGCCTTTGCTGTGTATCAACCCTGTCTTCTTCTGCAATGCGAATACGCAGAGAAGGATAAGCACCATCACGAAAAGGATCTTCCTGCCCATTTATTCGGTATTGATTTCAAGATCATCCACGTAAAACGTTGTTTTGGCCTTGTTCCAGATATACACCCTTACCTCGCTCCAGGGATCCAGGTTCGCAGGAATATCGAAATTTGCAGGCACGGCGTACCATTGACGGGTTGCCGACATAGGCACATCCAAAGGCCTTGATTCATAGTATAACTGCTTCCCGTCCTTTTTTATATCGCAAACGATCACAGCCCCGGTGGCTGAGGTTGCGGTTTTAAAAACCTGGTAAGTCACCCGGAGTTTGGCCGGCTGTTTGGCCTTTTTCAGGTTATCCAGGTATTCGAAATAGTACATATTGTATTCATGCTCCCTGTCAAACAGCAGGCTGTAGTCCCCCGACCTGGCAAGCAAACGCGTGGTTATTGCTCCGTTGGTGATGGCCCCGTTCTCAAAATCATTGCGGTAGGAATATCCCGGCTTTACAGGCAGGATCTTTGCCTTATTCAGCATCCTCCCGAACTGCGCCCAGTCCCAGGCAGACCCGAAGAAACATTCCTCGAAAGTATAGCTGAACCTGGATGTGTAAGCTGAACACAGCAGCATGAGGCCAATAAGAATTATAGTCTGCAGATGTCGTTTCCGGTTGAAGGCCTGCTGCAGTAAAAATGCAAGAGGCAGCGCGAACAAAGGGAGAAACCCTGTGAACAGCGGCTGGGAATAGGCACAACCCGAATACCAGCACCACCAGGAAGCGAGGAGATAGCTCAGCAGAACGAAAACCCCCGGGCCCAGCCAGGCGTTCCCGGCTTTTTTCCTGATCATGGCCACCATCCCTGTTATGATGAAAAACATCAGGGGGGCATAGATAAACAATCCGTTCAAAGTCGAGAACCATACTTCAGGCAGCCGGGGCGAAAGCAGGTTGGTGAACCACAAAGCGCCCGGCCTCGCCGGAATATAACTTCCCGTGCTGTATTTCCAGTACGCCATCTGCGGACAAAATACCAGGAAGAATATCAGCAGGAATACCAGGGAATATTGTGGCATGAGTAATTTTCTTACTCTTTCTTTTAGCTGTTGAAGACTGGAAACATCCAGGAAAAAAACGGCAAAAAGCATCAGGGCGGCGGCAGGGGTGAGCAGTATCTCCAGCGACAGGGCAAGCGAGAACAGCAGGAAATACCAGTACTTCACTGGAGCATTTAAATCGGCATTAACCTCAGGGCAGAGCCCCGGACTCAGGTTCCGCCCCTGAGGAGCGGGGAATTTCCCGGGATCAATTAAAAATTTCTTCAGGAAAAACAAGAACACAGCCGAAAGGAAAAATGTGAAAACCGGGGGCATCAGGCTCGCGGCTATGGAGTAGTAAAACAACCCGGTACCTGCAAAAAGCAGGAAAACAGTGACGTATGAAGCCTGTTCCGAAACATAGCTGCAAAGGAAGCGCCTTAATAAGATCAGCCCGAGCACGAGATAAAACACCGAAGCGACATCCGCCATGTGATGGTAGATCGGCGCAAAAGCCCAGTCCTGGGGGATATGGAAGACCTTGGTGATAAAATGAACGCCAATGAAGAAGGGTGAAAGCAGAAGTGAGATGCCGTAGGTATTATCGGTAAGTATCTTATGGTTCACGGTATCGTAACGGAAGCCGTAACCGGTTTTCTCATCCATTTTCGCGGGGACCTGTTTGAGGTCCCAGTGATAATAGAAGGTTGCAGGGAGGTAGATATAATATCCCGCACGGTCGCTCCAGATCTCGCTTTTCCAGTTGAAGTAACCTTTCCCGGCATGAAAGCTCAAACTCAGGTTTACAGCAATGCTGAAAAGGACAATGAAGAAAACAGGCTCCAGCCATGCAGGCAGCTTTTTTTTCATCTCCATCCTATTCGAATTTAATGCTCATATCGTCAAAGTAGAACTCTCTCCCCAAGGGGTTATCGATATAAAAATGAATGGCGGTGTTCTGGTCCACCCACTCGGGGATATCAATCGTTCCGTGAACTTCGGTGTAAATATCCTTCTTCTTTACGAAATCATCAAACTGTAATGTCTTAAAAAAGATCAGTGTGCCGGCGCTGTCGATGCGGCAGATCCAGCTGGCATGGGTCAGGTTTGAATCGGGAGAATAAACCCAAACGCTCAGGCTGAGTTTTGAAACCGGGTGGTCAAGGATGGCTGAGAGACGGCGTTTATAATGTGCATTGTCACGGATGCCTTTGTCGCAATAGCTTGCAATGACCCTTGAGCGCGGGTGTTTCCAGGTCTGGAAGATGGGTTCATACCCGTAAATATTTGAAAAATCGGTTTTCCAGGTATAGGTTTTCTGGGGATAGTCGACCAGTTCGTAATTCCTGAGTTTGATGAAGAAATCGTCCCAGGACCACATCCCTCCCGTGAAAATATTGTAGTTGTAGAACTGCATCAGGTTGAAGTAAACCAGTACCAGGAAAAGGAATACCATGGAAGATCTCAGGAAAAGGTTTTTCCAGCGCGATATGGTTAAGATGAGCCATCCCAGAGGAAGGGCCATGAATACGATGAATTCGGCAAGCGGGCGGAAGCCGAAACTCCCCCCGTAGAACCAGCAGTGCCAGCAGGAGAAAACGTAGGAAGCCAGGAGAAAGAACACCAGAGAGAACAATCCGTTCAGTTTCCTGTACCATATCATTATACCAATGCCTGCCAGCAGCAAGGCCCATAAGGGATGGTAAGGGAATAAGCCGTTGAACGGGGAGAACCATACCTGAAGCAGCATGGGATATCCCCAGAAGAACACCTCACCAGGGTATGAAAAATAAATATAATGTCCCGAAAGGTAGTTCCAGTAGAGGAACTGGGGAATGAGCACGGCCAACTGTATAAGGATATAGATGAGGCTCCGTTTGGGGTTCAGGAAGAACAGTATCCTTTGCCAGAGTTCCCTGGCCGATTTCAGGTCGAGGAACGCCATCCACAAAATGATCAGCACATTGGTCGGTCTCAGCAGCACGGCAAGCGCAAGGCTGAGGCTCAGGAGTGAAAACAGGGTATAGGATCTCTTTCCCCCTTCCAGATATTTTTTCAGGAGGTATAAAAAAGCGCTGAACAGGAAGAAAGAGTATACATGCGACATCAATGCAGCCTCGTAGGCATAGTAATAGATCTGGCTGGTCAGGGCAATAATCAAAACAGAGATGAGTGCGACGGAATGTTTAAAATAATAGTCGAGGAATTTCTTTATGAAGAACAGCCCCAGGGTAAAATAAAACACGCAGCCCATGAGCATGAATACCTGGTAGAACGAAGAAAACCCGTCCATAGGCAGTTTGAAAACATAAGCTGATGCATGGGCTGCCAGGAAGAATGGCGTCAGGAGGATTGCTTCCCCGCAGGTGGTCTTGATCTCGACTTTCCCGGTTTTATCATTCAGGATGAAACCTTCGAATTTCTTTTCGATCTTGTACGGGAACCTGTATACATCCCAGCCATATATGAAGGTTGCCGGCATGTATACATAGTAATGCGCGGCATCGGACCATATCTTTCCCGGGTGCCGTACCTGCCCGTCGCGGATGTTGTTGTTGATCGTAAGGAAGATGCCGGCGGCGAAGATCAGGATGAAGATCACCAGGTCACGGAATGCTGGATGACTGGATAACTGGATAGCTGGATGCGGGTTAAGTCGCTTCGCATCGTTATCCTGCTTTTTCACTCGTTTACTATTGTGATGTTCGATATTTTCTAATTCCGTCATCCCGTTATCCAGTTATCCAACTATCCAGTTATCCAACTATCCAGTCATCCAGTTATCCAGTTATCCAGCCATCCAGATCACTTCTGTTCAAACACTTCCACCCTGAGGTCATCAATATACATCGCCGAATTGCCTGTATACCAGAGGTTGCAGATCACCAGGTCGGCGGGGTCGCAGGCGTGGGACATCACATAATCAAGTTTGACTTTGTTCCACTTCCCTTTTTCAAGGTTCAGTTCCTTTAATGAGACCGTTTTGTATCTGTAAAACTGTCGCTCGTGTATCAAGGTAATTATAAGATTTGCGGGGTTATCCCTGAAATCGGTTTCCGAATAAACCAATGCCGATAAGCGTATCCCCAGGGGGTATGCAGATGGAAGCTTCGAGACCGGCATGCTTACGTCGGGTGTGAATCTGAGGCTGGTATCAAGCCTCATGGCAGCTTTTCCGGAAGCGGCAAATTTTTCCTGTATATGTGAGCCGTAACCCGTGGGATCATTTTCAAAACCCAGAAATACGAGGGTGGAAATTTTGAAATCGTTTTCGTTGGAGAGGTATGAACTCATGTCAAGGTTGTAAAACTCCTGCAGCATCCTTGTTCTTCCGTTTACGTTGGTTTGCAGGAATACCGCCCTGTAATATCCGGGGGTTGTGAACCATGGGTTCAAAATCCTGTTGCGGTACTGCCAGGTCTGGAACAGGTTGAGGGCAGCCAGAGCAGAGAGGATAAGGCAGAATGCCGTCCTCCTAAGCCATCCGCCTTCAAAGATCCAGCTGATAAAATATCCTATCGGGATGAACAGCACGGCAAAGATCTCCGTCATCCTCGCCTGTGAAAAATTGTCGGGGGTTGCGGCATCGGGGGTAGAAGCAAGCAGCAGTATAAATACCAGGGAAAAAAGGAATGTTGAATAGAAGATGCTTTTATTCCTTTCAGCCAGGATGTAAAATCCCGGGATTGCAAACAGCACAAGTGGTGTATAGATCAGCCATCCGTTTTTAATCGAAAAAAGCACCAGCCAGAGCCATGGGGCGAGGAAATAAACAGCCCGTTTATGTTCCACATAATCGCAGAACCAGCTTCCCTGGAAGGCCTGGGGAAAAGTCAGCCTGAGCGCTATCCCTGCAGCGAAAAGAACAATGATAAGGATGAGCTGCCACAACTTTTCCCTGAACAGTTTCCATTTGAGCCTGAAGGTTTCTTTATTGTATGCCCCCCAGAAAAAGAAAAGCAGGAATGAAGCAGTTCCTGCAGGTTTGATAAAAATAAGGCTCCCCATCGCAAGTCCGAGTACGGCAGCTTCAATCCATCCCGGTTTTTCGTACCAGCGGGCGGTCATCCATACCACCAGCATCATCAGGGCCAGGAGGATGCTCGCCTGCACGGCGCCGCTGTATACCGACATCAGGAAGAAGTTCGTGCCAAGTACCAGCAGCAGCAGGGTCACAAGAGTCACCCCGGCGGTGAAGTACTTATGAAGTACGTACCACAGGCCGATCAGGGTAATTAAACCGGATATTGCTACAATCATTGTCTTTTTATTAGTGACTAGTGAACAGTGACTGGTGACTAGTGACTAAATGCATTCACCGTTCACTGATCACCATTCACTGTTCACTGTTCACTGTATTAAAACATCTTTAATCCTTGCTTCTTCCTGGTATTCCACATCGGTATTGATCTTCCAGAGGTCGGTGGCCAGGCCCTGTATGATCTTGTCGGCGGCGAGGATGCCCATTAAAATCGAATGGTCCTGGTTATTGTATTTGAAAGCGCCGTAACGGCCAATGGGAATAAGGTTTTCAACCGTATCGAGATAATTCTCGACTTTCTTCAGGTTCACCTGGTAGCCTGTTTCGTAAACGGGATAACAGCGGGGAACCCTCAGCACAAAAGTGTTCAGTATTTTAGTCTGAGGGGGGACCAATTTCATGATATGGATCTCCTTCATCGCCAGTTCAGCTATGTTCTCATCCTTGTCTTTCCAGATCTCATCATGGTCGAAAGCCCAGAACTCCATACAAAGTATGGTAGTCTTTTTATCGCGGTTCAGGTCCTTGCTCCAGTTCCGGAAATTCGTGATGCGACCGTGTTTCACTTCCGGAGAGTGCACGTAGATCCAGTTATCTTTGAACAGGTCCATGGAATCCACTTCCAGGTACACGAGGATGGTATTCCTGAAGTACAGTTTCTCAGCCGCCGAAACCACATCCGCAGGTACATCTTTTAAACCCTTTACCATCAAGGTTAGCGGCATGGTCGATACAACACGGTCGGCCGTTACAACGGTACCGTCTTTCAGTTCGATCCCGTTAACACTGCCTCCCGCATCCTGGATCACTTTTTTCACCGGGTTCTGCAGATTGACCTTTCCGCCTTGAGTGGTGATATACTCAGCAGCCCTTTCATATAAAGTCCCTGTGCCGTTGTTAGGATATGCAAACTGGTCGAGAAGGGTTTTATGCTTATCGCCCTTATTCCCGAAGATGGCGCTGATAACGGCCTCCCAGAGTGAAAGCGATTTGATGCGCTGCGCGGCCCAGTCGGCATCGATCTTTGAGGTTGAGATCCCCCAGAGTTTTTCGGAATAATGTTTGAAAAATATTTCGAAGAGTTTTCGCCCAAAACGGTTGGAGACCCACTGCTCGAAGGTCGTCGGATTTTTGTACGGGAACATCCTTATCCGCAGGTATTCCCAGAGTATCGAAAGGATCGTAAACGGGGGCAGGTTCAGAAGCACGTTGAACAACTTGATGGGATAGTGAAAAAACCTGTTGCGATAGTAGATCCTTGTAAGCCTGTTCACCAGGGTGTAATCGTCCTTCACTAGGGTTGTGAAGAATTCATTTATATGTTTTTCCCTTGAGAAAAAGCGGTGGGGCCCCATGTCGACCCGCTGTCCCCAGAGGTCGAAACTCCTTGCCATACCTCCAATATAAGGCGAGGCCTCGTATATTTCAACATCGATCCCGGCCTTTGTCAGTTCGTATCCGCAGCTTAAACCTGCAGGGCCTGCGCCTATAATTAGTACTTTCATTCGTGATAATAAATGCGTTTAACTCTTCTGGAAATTCCCGTCATAATCTCGTACGGGATGGTTCCCGCAGCTTTTGCAAGTTCCGCAAGCGGGTGGGTGTCATCGAAAATAACAACTTCGTCGCCTTCCTTCACATCCAATCCGGTCACATCAGCCATCGCCAGGTCCATGCATACATTGCCGATAAGAGGAGCCGCGTTCCCGTTGATAAATACCTTCCCGTTACCATTGCCCAGCCTGCGGTCGAGCCCGTCGGCATAGCCTATCGGGATCACTGCAATGCTGCAGTCTTCACCTGCTTTTCCTTTCCGGTTGTAACCTATGGTTTCTCCCTTTTTAATATTTTTCAGCTGGATGATGATGGTACGCAATGTGCTTACATTCCTCATTTGCAGCTGTTCTCCTTCATTCGCCCCTACCCCGTACAGCCCTATCCCCAGCCGTACCATATCGAACTGTGCCGAAGGGAAACGGCTGATGCCGGCCGAATTCAGGATATGCTGCAAAACCGGATAGCCGATGGCGGTGATGATTCGGGAACCCATTCTTTCAAAGGACCCGATCTGGTTAACGGTAAATGCATCTTCGCGCTCATCCTCGCTGGCGGCGAGATGCGAGAAGACCGAGACAACAGTGATGCCGCTTGCATCTTCACACCGCCGCTTTCGCTCGCAATCTTGCACCGCGGCTGGGGTTTGCTGCGCTGCACCCAAGGCCGCTTGTGCAAATTGCTTCGCTTCAATATCTTTTCCTCCGACAAGTCTTTTGATCAACTCATCAACCTCATCCTCCTGGAAGCCCAGACGGTGCATACCTGTATCCAGCTTGATATGTACGCGCACGGCTTCCTGGTTTGAGGTTTGGTTTCGTTTCACTGCTTCGATCAGCTGGTCAAGGATCTGCATATTGTAGATCTCCGGCTCCAGGTTATATTTGAGCAGGGTGTCGAGGCTGTGCTCTTCGGGGCTCATCACCATGATCGGCAGATGGATCCCGGCTTTCCGCAGTTCAACACCTTCATCGGCATAAGCCACGGCCAGGTAATCGGCCCTGTGGTATTGCAAAAGGTTAGCAATCTCGTAACTCCCGCTTCCGTATGAAAACGCCTTGACCATCGCCATCACCTTAACTCCCGGCTTCAGAAGGGAACGGTAATAGTTGAGGTTGTGGACCATCGCGTCGAGGTTGATCTCGAGCACGGTCTCATGCGCCTTCTGCTGAAGTGCGTTGCTGATCCGTTCAAACTCGAACAATCGCGCGCCTTTCAGGAGGATGGATTCATCCTGGAACGAAGAGACGGGATAATGCATCAGAAAATCATCGGTGGTATAAAAGAAGGTCTTCTGCATTTTAAACTTATCGGAATATTTATTCATATCCCGTCCAATGCCGATGAGTTTGCTTATGTCCTTGCTTTCCAGCAATGACGATATCTCGTTGTATAAATCGTTCTTATCCCTCCCGCTCTGCAGAATGTCGGAAAGGATCACTGTTTTTTTCGTATGCTGGTTCTGCTGTATGAGGAAGTCGAGCGCGATGCCCAGGGAGTTGATATCTGAATTGTAAGAGTCGTTGATGAGGGAGCAATGGTTGATGGCGTCTTTGAGCTCCAGCCTCATTGCGATGGGAGCCAGGCTTGAGAAACGCTCGAGGATACCTGCTTCGTGATCCCTGGCCCCCGGCTCATATTCAGCAAGCACCAGGCACATCGCGAAACAATGTATTGCATTCTCGATGGATGCATCGTCGGTAAAAGGGATCGCGAACGACATATCCTTCCCCTTGTACAAAACATTCACGACAGTCCGGGCCACGCTCCCCGGTTCACGGGTAACGCTCTTCACCTCGAGATCGGCGGGCTTGCTGCGGCTCCATGAAAAAGGAATATACGTACGGTCGGGATCGCAGAGTTTCACGCAGGTATCGATCAGGTCGTAATCGGAACAGTACACCACCACTTTGGAACGCTTGAAAAGCCTGAGTTTTTCATCGGTCTTCTGGATGGTGCTCTTGAAATGCTCGTCATGCGCATGGCCGATATTGGTGATGATCCCGTAATCGGGCCGTACAATCTCTTCCAGTTTCTCCATCTCGCCCGGCATGGAGATCCCGGCTTCAAAGACAGCAAGCTGGTGTTCCTTTTCCATCTTCCATACCGAGAGCGGGACGCCTATCTGGGAATTGTATGATTTGGGACTGCGGATGATATTGTACTCAGGAGCCAGCAGCTGGTACAGCCACTCCTTCACGATGGTCTTTCCGTTGCTGCCCGTGATGCCGATCACAGGGATATCGAAGCTGCGGCGGTGGAAGGCGGCGAGCGCCTGGAGAGCGGCAAGGGTGTCGGGAACAATGATAGTGATTTCACTCGCATCTTCACACCGCCGCTGGGGTTTGCTTCGCTGCACCCAAGGCGGCTTGTGTGAAATGCTCGTTTCATCGCCATTTTGATTGTAACAATCTTTCGAAACCAGGAACAACCTCACCCCTTTATCGTAAAGCTCCTGTATATACTGGTGCCCGTCATTCCTGGGGGTGACAACAGCTACAAACATCGTCTCTTCGGGCCTGATCAAACGGCGGCTGTCGATCAGGATATCCCTCACCTCAGCATCGCCACCGCCTTCAGGGAACAATTTTCCGCCGACAACCTTTGCTATTTCAGAAATCTTCATCACGTTCAAAACGCCATAACAACTATCACGATTCTTTCGGAGGTTCCGCAGGTTTCAACGGGTTCGCAACAAGCTCGTCATACCTCTGCCTGTTCTCAAAGATGTCGCAGGCCAGGTGGACGGCTGTTCTGAATCCCTCGGCCGAAGCCACATTCTTCCCGGCAATCTCATAAGCCGTGCCATGCCCTGGGGATGTCCGAATCACCGGCAGCCCGGCTGTAAAATTCACTCCTTCGTCAAATGAAAGCAGTTTGAACGGGATCATGCCCTGGTCGTGATACATTGCAAGGATGCCGTCGAAATGCCTGAACTGGGCAGCCCCGAAAAAGCCGTCGGCCGGGTAAGGCCCGAAAACCAGCATATTCTGGTTAAAGCATTTTTCAATAGCCGTGCGGATGAATGTCGAGTCTTCATTCCCGATCAGGCCTTCGTCGCCTGCATGCGGATTAAGCGCCAGCACGGCGATCTTCGGTTTTACTATCCCGAAATCCCTGATCAGCGAATGATTCATGATATGGATCTTCCGCATAATAAGATCTTCCGTAAGAACCTCCTTGATACGGTTCACGGCAACATGCCCTGTGATCATACCGATACGGACTTCACGGCTGACCATCAGCATAAGATGGTCGGGACAGTTGAATTTATGTGCAAAATATTCGGAATGTCCCGGGAAACGAAACGCATCGGACTGTATGTTCTTCTTGTTGATGGGGGCTGTCACAACCACGTCGATTTCGTTCCTTGCCAGGTCGGCGGTTGCGGCTTCAAGTGAAAGCAAAGCCAGCTCGCCGGCTATGGGTGTCGATTTACCTATGTCGATCTTCACCTCCTCATCGTGGATATTCAGGATGTTCGGACGACGCGGATGCGCCAGTTCGGCTTTGTGGATCACATTGAAATTGAACTCGTTAAAATTCAAAGTTTTACGATAATAGCTGGCGATCTTGGAAGATCCATATACGATAATGGTCGAGCTTTCAAGCAAACGCTGGTCCTGCAAGGTTTTTATAATGATCTCATAACTGATCCCGTTGATGTCGCCGTGAGTGATCCCGACGCGGATTCGCTTTTCTTTCTCCTGTACTGGTTCCATGTATGTTTTTTTTTGATAGCTGGGTTCTGGGTTACTGGGTTACTGGGTTACTGGATATCCAGTTATCGGCGCGCAGCGCCTTATCCAGTTATCCAGTTATCCTGCATCTTTATTCCTTAATTATTCTCTTTAACACGTAATCAAACAACAACCTCACCCCGAATCCCGTTCCCCCGATACCCCTGTATGAATCGGCCTTGTCAAGGAAAGCCGGACCGGCGATATCGAGATGGATATAAGGATAATCGGTGAATTTTTCGAGGAATTTCCCGGCGGTGATGGTTCCGGCGTCGCCAGGACCAATGTTCTTCAGGTCGGCGACTTCCGATTTTATCAGTTCACCATACTCTTCCCACATCGGGAGTTCCACTATCCGCTCAGAAGTCTTAAAACCGCTTTCGGTAAGTTCGAGTAACTCTTCAGGCGCCCCTGACTCCATCCCTGCGCAGGCAAATTTTCCTATGGCACGAACGGCAGCACCTGTAAGTGTAGCCATGTCAATCACCAGCTCAGGCTTGTATTTGCGCGCATAGGATAGAGCATCTGCCAGAATCAGCCTGCCTTCCGCATCGGTATTGAGTACCTCAACGGTCATGCCGTTATGCATCTTCAGCACATCGCCCGGCACAATGGCTTTAGTCCCGGGACGGTTATCGGTAGCGGGCATCAGCCCCACAACGTATACCGGAAGCTCTGCTTTCGCAATGGCATACACGGCCATAGCTGCGGCAGCAGCCCCGCTCATATCGTCTTTCATGTTCAGCATGGAATCGCCCGGTTTCAGGTTCATCCCGCCGCTGTCAAACACTATCCCCTTGCCTACAAACACTATAGGTTTCTTATTCACGGCATCCGCAGGTTTCCATTCCATCACAGTGAATGTAGGAGGCTCATGGCTTCCCTGGTTCACGCCCAGTATCCCGCCCATCTGCAACACCTCGAGCTTCTTCTTATTCATCACCTCTACCTTCGCCCCGCATTCCTTCCCGAGTTTTTCAACCTCCTTCGAAAACACAGTCGCAGTAAGGTAAGAAGCCGGCTCGTTAATGAGGTCGCGGCATTGGAAAACAGCGTCGTTCACGATGTTCATGAAGTGACTGCCGACTGCTGACTGCTGACTGCCGACTAACTCATCATTCACTGTTTCCGAATAAATTTCGATCTTCCGCAGGGTATTCTTCTTCTCCTTATCGGCCTTGTACTTCAGGAACTGGTAATTCCCCAGCGCCATGCCTTCGGCGAAAGCAAGGGTTTCGGCGGGGTGGTTATCATGATCGAAGACCACAACCTTCGCGGCCTTCTGGGAATTCAGCATTTCACCGACCTTTTTCCCCGCTTTGCGGCTGGCCTCAAGCCGTTTGTATTCCGATTTCTCTTCCTTGATCACGTAAACATAAGTCCAGTTTTCGAGGCGGTTATAGGAGATAATGTCCTTTTTAAGTTCTTTGTGCTGCCTGCGGATGAACGACATTTCGGATGCCGTAAATACCCCGTTGGGCAAGGCTTTCAGAGAGCTCACCACAAGCACGAGGTTCTCGAGCTCCTGTGTGCGGTCTGTAATGGAAATTTTTGGAAGCATGGTTTAGAAAATTATTGCCGATTTATACCTTGCAAAGGTAGGAAATTTCGCGGGGAAATACGTGGGAGTTGTAAGTGATAAAGAACCTGATGGCAGTAAAGCATAATATAGGACCACGGTCTGCACCTCATCATTATTTTCCTTATCTTTATCCTGCTAAAATTCCGTATCATGTTTCTCCGACAACTCCGCCCTGTATTTCTAATCGTCATTATCATACTGGCATTACCGGCTTGTATACAAGCCCAAAGCCGGCAGGATCTTGATCAGATAAAAAGCTCTACAAACATCAAAGCGCTCCAGGGCCTTCAATCGAGGCTTTCAAAACAAGCCGAAGCAAGCCACAGCCTTGCCACCCGGTCCGCCGCGAAAAACGGCTGGTTTATCCGCAAAGAGTTTGAAGGCGGAAAGATCACAGAATTAAAATGCCTGGATGCCGTTGGCAAGCCCATGTACTTTTCCACGGCAAACCTCAACGCCGCTAAAACGGTATCAGCAAATAGAGTGTGGACCGGAGGGTCGCTCGGGCTGAACCTCAGCGGGAACGGGATCGTCCTTCGCGAATGGGATGCAGGTGAAGTCCGTCCTACCCACCAGGAACTGATCAACCGTACGGTCATGGGCGACGGGGCTACCAACCTGGCCAACCATTCAACGCATGTAGCCGGAACCATGATGGCTACCGGGATCAGCCCCAACGCCCACGGGATGTCAAACCAGGCAAGCCTGAGGGCGTTCGACTGGTTCAGCGACTATGCCGAAATGGCTGCAGAGGGCGCCGCCGGGGCCCTGCTTTCGAACCACTCATACATTTTTATCACCGGCTGGTACTGGAATGGATCAAACTGGTACTGGTACGGCGACCCCGCTATAAGCCAGACCACCGATTACCTCTATGGTTTCTATATGGCGGATGCAGCGACGGTTGACTCGATCGCATTCAACGCCCCTTATTACCTCGTATGCAAGGCCGCGGGGAACGACCGTTTCGGCGGTCCGTCAACCCAACCGGTTAGCCATTATGTTTGGATGAATAACGCCTGGACGCTGTCGAATACGGTAAGGGACCTCAACGGCGGCCCCGACGGATGGGATTGCATCTCCTCAGGTTTCGGGGTCAGCAAGAACATCATGACCGTAGGCGCAGTGTATCCGGTACCAAACGGGTATACTTCCCCGGCCGATGTGGTTCATGCCTCGTTCAGCGGCACAGGCCCCACCGACGACGGCCGTATCAAACCCGATATCGTGGCCGACGGCATAGAGCTGTATTCAACCTTCAGCGGCAGCAACACCTCCTATGGCAGCAGTAGCGGAACCTCCATGGCAACGCCCAATGTGACGGGCTCCCTCGCACTTCTCCAGGAACATTACCACAACCTACACGGGCATTATATGCTGTCGTCAACCCTCAGGGGCCTTGCGATACATACTGCGGATGAGGCAGGGAGTAATCCCGGTCCGGATTATAAATTCGGTTGGGGCCTGCTAAACATCGCATCCGCAGCCAATGCCTTATCCCAGCTATGTAACACAATAGTCCTCGAAGACACCCTGTACAACGGCAACACCCTCACTTTCAACCTCAATGCGACAGGCAGTCAACCCCTGGTTGCCACGCTTTGCTGGACCGATCCGCCGGGAACCCCTCCTGCCCCGGCCCTGAACCCTCCGGACCTGATGCTGGTAAATGACCTTGACATTCGCATCGACGGGAATACCTTCAAGCCCTGGGTCCTCAATCCGGCCAATATCGCAGCTGCCGCGACAACAGGCGACAACTTCCGCGATAATGTTGAAAAGATCTATATCCAGAACCCTTCCCAGGGGAACCATGTGCTTACCATTACGCATAAGAACAGCCTCGCCAACGGGATGCAGGTTCTCTCACTGATCGTCACCGGGCTTGCTACAAACCTGGTCCCCGGAACTGCCGGCTCAGATCAGACTATCTGCGCTAATACAGCTCCCCAGCAACTGCAGGGGACACCGCCCATGGGAGGGATCCCCCCGTATACCTACCAGTGGCAGAGTTCTCCCGACAACTCAGGTTTTACAAACATCCCCGGCGCCACGGGATTGAATTACCAACCCTTAACGCTCTCGTCCACCACCTGGTTCAGGCTGCTTCAGGTTTCTTCGGGCGGTTGCGTAAGCGCACCTACAAATCCTGTCATGATTAATGTGATCCCATTACCCCTTCCCGCCATCTACGGGGAAGAAACAGTTTGCTCCGGCACTTCAGGGCTGACCTATACCACCGACCCGGGCATGCATAATTACATATGGATCATCTCCCCCGGGGGTTCCGTCACCGACGGATCCGGCACTTTCCAGGTTACCGTCACCTGGGATTCGGCCGGGAGCAGGGCCCTCAGCGTGAACTACACCAATTATTTCAACTGTACTTCACCTGATCCGAAAGTTAAAAACGTAACGGTGAAACCGACCCCTCCGGCGCCCTTGATCACGGCTATCGGCGACAGCCTTTTTTCGAATGCCCCAGCCGGCAACCAGTGGTATTTTAACCTTAACCTTATCCCCGGTGCAACCGCTCCCGTTTACAAAGCGACAAGCTCCGGGTCCTACCATGACATAGTTACTTTGGACGGCTGCATCTCCGACTCCTCCAATGTGCAGTTTATCGAATTAGGTACAGGCGAATTGCAGACAGGGGATGTAAGTATATACCCTGTCCCCAATCACGGACTGTTTACTGCCCAAATCACATCCGCAGTCAAAGAAACCGTTAACATCAGGATTTACAACCAGCTTTCACAGCTGATCTTCGAAAAGACCGGGGCTGCGGTAAACAATACTTTCAGGCAGACGATCGACCTCCGTGCGTTCAGCACTGGGGTTTATACGGTAGTCATCCGCAGTGACAACAAAAGCATCGCAAGAAAGATCCTCGTTATCGATTAGGGCGGATGGCGTTGTGGGGATTTACTAACTTTGACGCGGATTTAACCCATGAACTCAATAATCGCCAAAGCCCTCTCCTCAGGATTCCTCACAATAGACGAGGGCAAAAAGTTATTTACCGGACTCCCACTTGCCGACCTCATGTGGATCGGGAATGAGCTTCGCAAAAAATACCATCCCCATGGCCGTGTTACCTGGATCATCGACCGTAACGTGAACATCACCAATGCCTGTGTTTCGGGATGCAAATTCTGCAACTTTTATAAACCCGTCAATAACGAGGCATGCTACATCACCAGCATTGCCGAATACGTTCAGAAGATAGACGAAATGCATACCCTGGGCGGGAACCAGCTGCTTCTTCAGGGTGGAATGCATCCCCATCTTGGAATTGTATTCTATACAAACCTTTTCTCCAACTTAAAGAAACTGTACCCCACACTGAGGCTTCACGCCCTCGGGCCTCCCGAGATCGTCCACCTGGCCAAAATGGAAAAACTCAGCTTCCGCGAAGTCCTCGAAAAGCTTGTGGCATCGGGGATGGACAGCCTTCCCGGGGCCGGGGCCGAAATACTTGTCGACAGGGTCCGCCGCGAAATATCACCCGTGAAATGTACCGCCATTGAATGGCTGGAAGTCATGAAACAGGCGCATATCATGGACCTCACCACTTCAGCAACCATGATGTTCGGGCATATCGAAACCCTGGAAGAAAGGCTGGAGCATATGGTTGCCATCAGGGAGGTCCAGGCCCTGAAACCGGCGGATCATAAGGGGTTCCTTTCATTCATCCCCTGGCCGTTCCAGGACGAAGGCACGGTCCTTCTTAATAACTATGGTATCAGAAACCATGTCACATCCGAAGAATATATCCGCATGATCGCCATCAGCCGCATCATGCTCCCGAACATTCCCAACATACAGGCATCTTGGCTCACGGTTGGAAAGGAAACGGGACAGCTTTGCCTGCATGCCGGCGCGAATGATTTCGGGAGTATCATGATTGAAGAAAACGTGGTTTCCTCAGCGGGTGCGCATAATTCCATGGATGCAGAGGGGATGCAGCGCGCTATCCGCGAAGCAGGGTTCATACCGCAGCTCCGTAACCAGGATTTCGCCTGGCAGTAAGGCGTTTGTCGCTTGCTCAATGGCTCATTCAATGGTTCGCTCACTGAGCGACCCATTCTCTTCGCAGGACAAGCTGCCTTGGCTTCAAGGAGCAAGCCTGGTGTAAGATTCTATCCTGGAGAATATTAATGTGAGCGACGCAGAAAACTCAGCAGCGTTGCATTTATACAAGCGACAGGTGCAGCGACGTTGCGTATATATGAGCGACAGGCGATGTAAGGTTGCGAGCGAATAAACTACTTCTTCGGCTTATCCGGGAACTTCAGCAGTCCGTTCTTCACCCAGTCGGCATACATGGTCCCGATGATCCCGTACGTTGCCTCATCCACATAGCTGGGATCGGTGATCGAGATATCGGCAGTCCACAATAAAGTATTATCGGAATTGGCATACAGGTTTGCCCTGAGGTTGATGACCGAGCTGGTAACCCAGTACCCGCCTGTTGTCACCACATTCGCACCGGGGGCGTAATAAGGATATCCCCAGGAATAATACCCGTAATAATTATAATAGAAATCAGGATATACGGTGGTGGTGGGAGGCACATAGTCCTGTTCTTTATCTGTTCCCTTATAAGTCACGATGAGGATGCCGTCGGCTCCGGCGCTGTCAAACTTGGATTCAAGTTCGGCAAGCTCGTGTTTCGAGCCCGGGGCGATAAATGAAAGAGCTTCGATGGCCTTCAGCCCTTTGCTTTTAAGATAGTTCACCGATGTTTGCTCAAACGGTTTCTGGTATTCGAGCTTGTCGAACATACCCCATATGGCGATCTTCGATACCTGCTGGTGTTCCTTAGGGTTAACCCAGCTGGTAAGGCTAATGGGCGAAGTACATCCGCCGACAATTAAAATCAGCGCAAAACCAAGCGCGGCAATACTTAATAAATTTCTTTTCATAGGTCTGGATTTAAAGAATTGGATTTCCTGATTCAAATATAGAAACTTCGAACGAGTTCTCAAAATTATCAGCGTAAAAGCTTGTATGCCCCCTCCATGATCTGGAAAGAAGCCCCCCGGTTCTCTTCTATGAAATCAAAACAGATATTCGCGGTCCTCTCAAATTCCTTTACATCAGTGAACAGCCTTAGGGCGAGTTTTGTGAACTCCTCCGGGTCCTTCACCATGAAAGCCCCGCCTTTTTCTATCAGGGCTTCGGCTTCCCAGAATTTTGCATGTTTCGGGCC
>Ga0194039_1000097_pt1 | contig 56418 bp, 60 predicted proteins | sample JunL228m_MetaG_FD_148679 | JGI IMG/M metagenome (GOLD analysis project Ga0194039, IMG submission 148679) | Anoxic zone freshwater microbial communities from boreal shield lake in IISD Experimental Lakes Area, Ontario, Canada - Jun2016-L227-8m | ecosystem: Environmental > Aquatic > Freshwater >...
GTCGTAAAAAGACCCAAAAAATAAGAGGGAGCTGATATTTCTGATCGACAGAAGCATTTTATCAAGGGCATATTTTTCACGGGAGCATGTGGCGCGCCACCAACTTGACTCCTACAACAATTTTCTTCTTCGCAACCTCCAGAAAGTTGTGAACGAGCAGCGGGTAATCGAGACCGACATCGAGATCCGTGGCAAAAGTAATATACCGGTATGGGTTGAATTAGGGAAAATCGAGGTGCGAAAACCGCTCGTCAGGGAAGCTGACGGATCGCAGGGGGACTTGTTTCCAAGCGAAGCGAGACTCCGTAACCTGACATATGCAGCCCCAATTCAGCTTGAACTAACCCTTGTCCAGGGTGAAGACCGGCAGGAGCCGATTATGACCACGATCGGGCAGTTACCGATCATGATCGGTTCAACGGCCTGCAACCTCTTTGGAATGAGTGATGATGAACGGGTAATTCATGGTGAAGACCCCTACGACCCGGGTGGCTTTTTCATAGTCAACGGGACCGAAAGGGTCCTCATGACCCTGGAAGACCTTGCATCAAACAAGATCATGACGGAGTTCACCGAGCGGTATAACGAGCGGATCTATGTCGCGAAGGTGTTCTCACAGTACCGCGGGTATCGTGCTCTTGTTGTCGTTGAACGGAACAGGAAGAACCTGCTTGAAGTATCGTTCCCGTCAGTCGCAGGACACCTCAAGTTCGTCGACCTTATGAGGGCACTCGGGATGGTGAGTGATCATGATGTTGTTAATGCGGTATCGACCGACGAAGACATCCTGACGTTCATGATGCAGAACCTCGAGGAAAGCGAGTGCGACAGCGTTGAGAGCGGCGTCATGTATGTCGGTAAGAAACTTGCACCGAACCAGACGAGAGATTACCAGCGGAAACGTGCTGAATTCGTGCTTGATAACTACCTGCTCCCGCATCTTAACTACCTCATGCCATTTGGCATGAAGGAAGAAGACGAGGGGTACCGTGATACGGTAGAGAGTGTACGCCTTGCAAAGGGACATTTCCTCGGAAGGATGGCAGAGGCCTGTTTTGACCTTGTGCTGAACAAGCGCAGGATTGATGACAAGGACCATTACTCGAACAAACGCCTGAAACTCGCAGGCGACCTCATGGAGGACCTGTTCCGTATTTCCCTCAACCGGCTGACAAGGGATATAAAGTACCAGCTTGAGCGGGCAAGTATGAGGCACCGCGATCTCTCCATCGGCACAGCAGTACGTGCTGATGTTCTTACTGAGCGTTTGTTACACCCCCTCGCTACCGGAAATTGGGTGGGAGGCAGGACCGGTGTTTCCCAGCTGCTTGATCGTGTCGATCACATGAGCGTGCTATCGCACCTGCGTCGTGTCATCTCCCCGCTCTCCCGTTCCCAGCCTCATTTCGAGGCGCGTGACCTTCACCCGACACAATGGGGCAGGATCTGCCCAAGTGAGACTCCGGAAGGCCCAAATTGTGGTCTTGTCAAGAATTTCGCCCAGATGGTTGAAGTAAGTAAAGGGGTTGTTGATGAGGAAGAAGTGATCAGGATCCTCTACAGCCTCGGAGTAGACCAGATTAAGGGGGATGTGAGATGAAGAAATCGAGAGTATTTGTTGATGGTGCATTGATCGGGCTCGCCGATGATCCCCAGGCACTGGTTGCCCAGACCCGGGCAATGCGGCGCCAGGGTGCGTTGTCAACCGAAGTGAACGTCTCCTACAAGGAATTTAATAACGACGTCGTGATCCATACCGACCGGGGCCGGGCACGAAGGCCGCTGATTGTCCTCCACAACGGGAAACCCCTAATAACCCCGGATGATATCGAAAAACTGCGTAAGAACGAGATAAATTTCAACTATTTCGTCCAGAAAGGGTTCATTGAGCTGATTGATGCTGAGGAAGAGGAGGACCTTTTCATTGCGATCAACCCGGAAGATATCACGGTTGAGCACACCCACCTCGAGATAGACCCTTCCCTGATTCTTGGTATCGGGGCAGCACATGTCCCTTTCCCGGAACACAACGCAAGTCCGCGTGTCACCATGGGTGCAGGGATGGTCAAGCAGGCGCTCGGGTTCGCCGATGCAAATATGAAGCTCCGGCCTGATACCCGGGGTCATCTTCTCCATTATACCCAGAAACCCCTCACGCACACCCAGGCCTCAGAACTGATCGGTTCCGATGACCGCCCGGCCGGGCAGAACTTCGTCGTTGCCGTTCTGAGTTACGAAGGGTTCAATATTGAAGATGCGTTGATTTTCAACAAGGCGTCGATTGACCGGGGCCTTGGCAGATCTCATTTCTTCAGGACCTATGAAGGCGAAGAACGCCGTTATCCCGGTGGGCAGATTGACCGTATCGAAGTGCCAGATGAGGAAGTGACCGGAGCCCACGGGGCTGACTCCTATAAGAATCTCGATGAAGACGGTGTGATCAACCCGGAGACGGTAGTCGCTGAAAAGGATGTCCTGATCGGGAAGACCTCTCCGCCAAGATTCCTGGAAGAGCCGACCAGTGACCTGATTACTGTCGAAAAGCGGCGTGATACCTCGGTTACCATGCGAAGCAACGAGCATGGGATTGTTGACACGGTGATCATAACCGAGGGTGAAAACAGCTCCCGCCTGGTCAAGGTACGTACAAGGGATTTAAGGATCCCCGAGGTAGGAGACAAGTTCGCATCCAGGCACGGGCAGAAAGGTGTAATCGGGCTTATTGCATCCCAGGAAGACATGCCATTCACCGAGGCAGGAGTTGCACCTGACCTGGTCATCAACCCGCATGCTATCCCGAGCCGGATGACTGTCGGCCACATGCTTGAGATGATTGGAGGAAAAGTCGGGGCACTTGAAGGACGCCGCATTAACGGTACCGCTTTTAGTGGTGAGCTCGAGGCAGATATACGTGGTTCACTGAAAAAACTCGGTTTCTCCCATAACGGTCGTGAGATAATGCACGATGGTATCACCGGGAAACAGTTCAACGCCGATATCTACGTCGGTGTGATCTATTACCAGAAGCTCTACCACATGGTCTCTTCAAAGATGCATGCCCGTTCCCGCGGGCCGGTACAGGTCCTTACGCGCCAGCCTACTGAAGGAAGGGCCCGTGAAGGTGGTCTCCGGTTTGGTGAGATGGAACGTGATGTGATGATCGGGCATGGTGCCGCGATGGCGTTGAAAGAGCGCCTTCTCGATGAGTCCGATAAAGTACAGGAATACGTCTGTGCTCATTGCGGTATGATTGCGATGCTCGACCGTAAGTCCAATTCGACGCGATGTCTGGCTTGCGGGAGTGAGACCGATATCTACCCTGTCGAGATGAGCTACGCGTTCAAGCTGCTCCTCGATGAGATGAAGAGTATGGGTATTGCGCCCAGACTGAAATTAGAGGACGTGGTGTAGGAGGGGAATCATGCCAAGCCCAAAAAGAATAGGAAAAATTGAATTCGGCCTGCTATCCCCGAAAGAGATCAGGACGATGAGTGTACGGAAGATCATATGGGCTGATACCTACGATGATGATGGTTTTCCCTATCCGCAGGGACTTATGGACCTGAACCTCGGGGTAATTGACCCAGGCCTGCGATGCAAGACCTGTGACCAGAAGGCAAGCGAATGTCCAGGGCATTTCGGGCATATCGAACTTGCAAAACCGGTCATCCATGTCGGGTATACGCGCCTGATCAGGAAACTCCTCCGTGTGACGTGCAAGAGCTGTTCACGGCTCCTTCTTTCCCCCGAGGAGATTGAAAAAGTCGTCGGGACCGAGGAAGATGCGACAGGTGACGTGCTGTCGGAAAAAGACATCAAGAAAGAAAGAGTCTGCCCGCACTGCGGGGAACAGCAGCTGAAGATCAACTTCGAGAAGCCTACGACATTTTCAGAGGTTCAGGTTGAGGAAGGCAAAAAGATCGAGCACAAGCTGACACCCGCTGACATCAGGTCCCGCCTTGAGAAGATCCCCGACGAGGACCTGCGGCACCTTGGTATCAACCCCGATGTGGCACGACCTGAATGGACAATTCTTACTGTGCTGCCGGTGCCGCCCGTTACGATGCGACCCTCTATCATCCTTGAGAACGGTCAGAGGTCAGAAGATGACCTGACCCATAAACTGGTCGACATCATCAGGATCAACCAGAGGTTCAAGGAAAACCAGGACGCAGGAGCCCCCCAGCTGATCATTGAAGACCTCTGGGAACTGCTGCAGTACCATGTAACGACCTACATGGATAACGAAGTGGCAGGGTGCCCCCCGGCACGCCACCGCAGTGGCAGGCCATTAAAGACCCTCTCTCAAAGACTCAAGGGAAAAGACGGGCGTTTCCGTGGATCGCTCTCCGGTAAGAGGGTGAATTTCTCCGCACGTACTGTGATCTCCCCTGACCCGAATTTGAGCGTGGTGCAGGTCGGGATACCGCTGGCAATTGCGAACGAGATGTCTATCCCGGTGCATGCAGCGCCGAATAATATTGATGAACTCAAGGCGATGGCCAGGAACGGACCTAACCGCCCCACCCTTAACCACCCCTGCGGGGCCAACTATGTTATCAGGCCGGATAAACGCAGGCTCCGCCTCGCGGAAGGAAACCTCGATACCGTTGCTGATATGATTGAGCCGGGTTGGACCGTGGAGCGGCAGCTCCGGGATGGAGATATTGTCCTGTTTAACCGGCAGCCATCCCTTCACCGTATGAGCATCATGTCCCACCGTGTGAAAGTAATGGATGGGAAGACGTTCAGGCTGAACCCCGCAGTATGTCCGCCATACAATGCGGATTTTGACGGGGATGAAATGAACCTCCATATCCCCCAGACCCAAGAGGCGAGGGCAGAAGCCGCAATACTTGTTGCAGTGCAGGAAAATATCCTCTCGCCCCGTTTCGGTGGTCCGATTATCGGGGGAATTCACGACCATATATCTGGGGTCTTCATGCTCACCAACCAGCTCCGCTGGTTCACAAGGGAAGATTTCCTCTACCTGCTGAAGTCTACAACCATTGAGCATCTCCCGCCACCCGTTAAGGAAGAGGACGGGGTCCCGATGTGGACCAACAAGCAGGCCTTCTCCGTTATTTTACCAGACGGTCTGAACATGGTCTTCAAGGCAAGTTCATGTGCAAATTGTGATACCTGTAAACGGGACGATTGTGAACGGGATGCGTATGTGCAGATTATCGATGGACAACTAAAATCCGGCACAATTGATAAGAAGGCAATCGGTGCATTTGACGGCCAGATCGTCCAGCGCATCATCCGGCAGAACGGGATGAAACGTGCCGCAGATTTCATCGACGATATGACGAAGCTCTCCATCCGCTCGATCATGCTGGACGGGTTCTCGTTTGGTATCGATGATGAAGACCTCTCGAAGACCGAATACGGGCAGATTGCCGAGGTCCTTGACGGTGCCGTGATGGATGTACAAAAACGGATACGCATCTACGAAGACGGTCAGCTTGAACCTATGCCCGGCCGTACTCCAGAAGAGACCCTTGAAATGCAGATCATGCAGGTCCTTGGGAAAGCCCGTGACCGGACTGGTGAGATTGCCGGCCGTCACCTCGGGCTGGGGAACAGCGCCGTGGTGATGGCGGTGAGTGGTGCAAGAGGTTCGATGCTTAACCTGACCCAGATGGCCGGCTGTGTCGGCCAGCAGTCCGTTCGTGGAGAGCGTATTATGCGAGGGTACGATGACCGGACGCTCCCCCATTTCAAGAAGGGGGACCGGGGGTCTGATGCCCACGGGTTTATTAAACACAGTTACAAGGGAGGGCTCAATGCCACCGAGTTCTTCTTCCACGCAATTGGTGGTCGTGAAGGGCTTGTGGACACTGCGGTCAGGACCTCCCAGAGCGGGTACCTGCAGCGGCGGATGATCAATGCATTACAGGACCTGAAAGTGGCATATGATGGGACGGTGAGGACGACCGGCGGTCGTATCATCCAGTTCACGTATGGTGAAGACGGGACCGACCCCATGAAGAGCTGCTTTGGTGATCCGGTGGACGTAAAAGGGATCGTAGAAAGTGTCCTGAAGGAGGAGGTATAGATGACGCCCGAACAGGAACTGGTCATTGACAACGAGTCACTTCCGGTCAAGACGAAGGATCAGCTGAAAAAGTTCCTCGCAGAGAAAAACATCAGCGATGACCAGTTCACAGAAATTATTGAGCGGGTCAACTCTGAATACAAGAGCACAAGGATTGAGGCATGCGAGGCAGTTGGTGTCATTGCTGCACAATCAATCGGAGAACCCGGCACACAGATGACGATGCGTACCTTTCACTACGCGGGTGTGGCAGAGATCAACGTTACCCTCGGGCTCCCGAGACTGATCGAGATCATGGATGCAAGGAAAGAACCGAGCACACCCACGATGACCATCTATCTTGAGCCAGATTTCGGTGCAGACCGTGACCGTGCCCGGGAGGTAAGCTGGCAGATTGAAGCCGCGACCCTCCAGGAATTCGGGGACATAACGATTGACATGGAAGACATGCAGGTCGTGGTCCACCTGAACAGCGCGGTCTGTGAGAAACGAAAAATCCCTGTCAGCACGATCATTGAGACCGCACCGCGGAAAATCCGTGAAAGACGCCATTACCGTGATTTTGAACATGAGTCCGATGAAGCCGATGCGATCCTTAAATTCATGCCAAAAAACCGTGAGAGCTACCAGAATCTCTTCCAGCTTGCGGAGCACGTGCGGAATGTGATCGTACAGGGTATCGATGATATCGAGCGAGTTGTCGTCCGTAAGGAGAGCGGGGAGTATATACTTTATACTGAAGGCTCAAATCTAAAGGATGTATTCGATGTCGAAGGTGTTGATACCAGGCGTACCCGCACCAACAACATCAATGAGATTTCCCAGGTCCTTGGTATTGAGGCTGCCCGGAACGCGATTATCCATGAAGCTGTTTCCACGCTCAATGAGCAGGGTATCCTCGTTGACGTCCGGCACATTATGCTCGTCGCCGATATGATGTGTCTTGAAGGCGAGGTCAAGCAGATCGGAAGGCATGGAATTGCGGGCGAAAAGGAGAGCGTGCTCTCTCGAGCTGCATTTGAAGTTACCGTCAACCACCTGCTCGATGCAGCAGTGGCAAACGAAGTGGATGAATTATCCGGAGTCACTGAAAATGTGATTGTAGGCCAGCCGATACAGCTGGGGACCGGAGATGTAAAACTAATCGCTAAACCTATGAATTAGGAGAATTGCAATGGATTTTAATGCTTCATTAAGAAGGGCGATCAAGACTGGTGATGTCCTTCTCGGTCAGAATAAAACAGAAAAATGTATTGAGTCAGGAAAAGCGCAGATCGTGGTAGTGGCAGCAAATTGCCCGCCCACGTTCCTGCAGTCCATAACGACAAAAGAAGGTCTGTTTATCCATACATTTGAAGGCTCAAGCGTTGCGCTTGGCAAGGCCTGTGGGAAACCGTTCATGGTCAGTGCTCTTGCGGTAATCGATCCCGGCGAGTCAGATATTCTTTCCCTTAAGAGGGCATGATAATGGTCGAAGTCAAACTGACTGAAGACTGCATGGGTCTGATCTCCCAGTTTGAACGCCTTACTGGTGCAGGGAGCCGTGACTGTATCATTGACGACCGGAATAACAGGATTATTTTTGTCGTTAACCCAGGGGAAATGGGCCTTGCAATTGGCAAAAAAGGGGCCAGCATTAAAAAGGCATCAGAAGTCATGGGGAGAAAGATCGAAGTCGTAGAGTATTCCACGGATGCGACACAGTTCCTGAAAAACTGTTTCCTCCCGGCACAGGTGATCTCTGTCGAATTCGAAAATGATGAAACGGGTGAACCGGTTGCACATATTGAGGTACGGGATGAAGACCGGGGTATTGCAATCGGAAAGGAAGGCAAAAATATTTTCAAGGCGAAAAAACTCTCGCAAAGACAGCATAATATAGGGGATGTACAGCTGGTCTCCCATGAGAACGAATAAATCCGTTCTCTTCCAAAACACATTTTTTTCTTTTCCGCGTTTTTATTGACCACCACCTCTCAACATCCATCGTATCTATCTCAAGGATGCCCTGTAATGTACTCACACTCCAGCAGCCCCTCCCGCCATGTGGGCTGTCCAGGGTGGGATTAAAGGTCCTCAAATCTCTGAAAATTTCAGGGAGTTAACTCTGCCCGCAGACTGTCTTTTCCGGGGATCTCATAACCTACCGTTACGATAACGAGGGATGAGGCATGGAATGAAATTTTACCGGGGTTAACCGGTGAATCTCCTCATTAAAAAAATCAGAATGGTTCAAAAGCGGGCCTGGAGGGATTCGAACCCTCGACATCCGGGTTAGAAGCCCGGCGCTATGTCCAAGCTAAGCCACAAGCCCAATTGGCTCTGTAATATTTGTCAGGCTATCCTATGTAACTATCGTCGTTTGAACTATACTCTCGCGGGGTTACTACCCCGGATGAGAAAAAAAAGGAATAATAAATGGGAGTTCTGCTGCTATCCTGCATGGTAACTGCAGCACTTTACCACCTCAACAAGGGCAGGTGAAAACATGGTGTCCTGGGTAACTGTTTTCACTACAGAGTTGCAGCAAAATTTCACCTTGACCCGTGCTGACAAGCGTTCCCGTTCTTCATATACAACTCCCGGTGAGTACTCGATCAACCGTTTCATCGTAATGGTGATCCCGATGATGTCTGCGACAATCCCCTGGTCTCCAATTCCAAGGTCTTCCCTGTTTATTGATGTCAGGAAAATTGGTGTACCGGGCTCAACACCGTTGAGCGTGATGACATTATGAGTACTATGAAGCTCAAGTGTCCGTGCCTTTCCCAGCCTGAGATCCTTGATCACCTCGGGAGAAATTCCTGTTAGTGCTGTGCATTCCATGTCGTTCACCCATACATCGGAAGGTTCTCTTTCTTAGGTATTGTTTCCTGGGATTGGACTTCTTCCGCAAGTTTATGCATCGTGGCCTCAATTTCTTCGGCCTGTTCAAGCAGTGGCTTGACATCGAGATTAATTTCGAACATTTTGTTGAGGACTTCGATTGTTGAAGCCGACGCCCGTGGATCAGGTGCATTAATTGTTTCCCCCAGGAGACCATAGGCAGAAATCCCCCTGATCTTACACTCCGTAAGCAGGCTGCTCGCAATGCCTGATATACTTCCCATCGGAAGAATTATTGTGCTTTCCTGGATACGTGGCAGGTCTGCCTCTGTTGTGGCAACTCCAAATACACGTTTTTCTGTTTCATTCGTGATTATTCCGGCAATGGTGACAATCTCCTTGATTTTGAATGGCATAAGCCAGTCCATGATCCCGTTTGAGACCTCGTAGCATATCATGGGGTGGATTGGAATATCGGCAACGATGACCACAAGTTTTTCCTTTTCATATATCCGGACCGGGACATTAATGACACCTTTGTTCATCATGGCTAGCGGTGGAAAGAATTTGCTTGTCATGCTGCCGATCTGCTGGAATTCCAGTTGATCGACCATGTACTGAAGGGCAATACTTCCCACAAGTCCGCTCCCGGGAAATCCCATGAGGACAGACGCTCCTTCTGTGCTCAGGGGTTTTGAAAAAATCTTTATATCAAATCCAGCTTCTGGTGACATTAGATTAACATATACGACCTTACTAAAAAGTATTATGCAAGAGTACCCAGTGAAGAGGGGATTTTCCAAGAATTTACCGGCAACAATGGTTGAACAACTGAAGGAATGCTTCGGTGTAGAGCCAGAGAACAAGGATGGGCATTACCAGATCAGGTACGGGGCACTCAAGGTCCTCGATGCCTCGCTTGGGGCTGAGGGGAAATCCGTTATTATCCGGACCGAGTCAGACCTCACGGTATCTGACGAGGCAATCCTTGATACGAACAGGAAGTTTCGAAAATACCTTGATGCCATTACGGGCTATTCAACAAAAGAAAGGGTTAAAAAAGCAAAAACGGTAGAATAACCAGCATCTACATTTTTTCCGGACACCGATAATCATCTTCCCGGACTGGGAGATTTCCCCTCCTTTTGTGCATCAGGCTCCTTGTTGTATCCCTGATCAATTATGTGAGAACATTCAAACGTTCGTATTACAAAAATCAGTCTTTGATTACATCTTCCCAATCTGTCCTGGTGAAGGGGTGATTTCCAAAATTTAGTTACGCTCCCCGGGGCTCCACCCCGACACTTAGGCTGCCCTGGTTGGTTGATAGTTCTATGATTGCAGAACCGTTCATGGATCGCATCCTACACCGCAGGTTTCTTCCATTTCCTGGAGGGGTTTTGTCTTAACCGCTGTCATAGGGTGTATTCTGATCAAACACCCGGGTCTATGAGAGGGAAGATAAAGGGGTAAAAAAAGGCAGGGTGGGTTGTTCACTCGATAATTATCGCTGGTTTAAATGGCAATGCAGCCGCAGCCTTCGCATACGTCCCGGGATCTGCAGGGACTACCGAAACCGGTATACCGAATTCCTTTTCAAGGAATGACCTGGCCTTGTTAAAAATATTCTCCTCGTCCAGTCCCTCTTTGGAAATGGCCTCCACGATTTGGGGGGGAAGACGGTGGATCAGGGTGGTGCACTGCTTTACAGCATCGGTGGCATCCTTGCCATGCATCCGCATCGTCTCATCCTTCATAATCTCCTTGATTACCTGGCTGCGGTCATCCGAGCAGGCAATCGTTTTGAATATATCGTGTTTCCAGCCGGGAGCAATACAGAGTGTTAGCGAGGCCGGGGTTATCTGGATCAGTTTCATGATCGTCTCAATATCTTCCACCGTCCGCGACAACAATTCTTCTGCAAGCTCGATGGTTGGACAAATACGGGAGTCATCCACTTCCGGCCACGCTGCAAAGGAGGCCAGTCCCATTTCACCGGTTTCAGACCAGAGTTGTTCTGAGGTGAATGGGATAATGGGGGTCATCAGCCTGATCCACACGGAACAGAGTTCTTTTAATGATGCGTGGCCCTTCGATCCATCAGAAAGCCTGCGGCGGTACCATTTCAGGTCTCCCTCGATACCAAAGAACGCTTCCTGTAAGGCCTGCCGGGTCTGGAATTTCATCAGAGACTCAGTTGTTCTGCCGATATGGTGCTGGAGCCTCGATATCAGCCACGAATCAATTTCGCAGTCCGCCTCGTCAGCCAGGGAAGATTCAATAATGGTATACCAGAACCTCTCGATCTGTTTTTTGGTCGAACTTACGAGTTCGTTTCTCCAGTCGAAATCCTGCCAGGGCTCAGCGCTTCCAACAAGGAACATCCTCACCGTGTCAGCCCCGAACTCCTGGACTGCATCCTCGAGCAGGAAGACATTTCCTTTACTCGATGACATCTTCGCCCCGTTCAGGAGTCCCATTCCAAAGACAACCATCCCTTTTGGAAGTAATGGTTTTGGGAATATAGCAACATGGTGGAATATCTGGAAGGTCAGGTGGTTGGAGATTAAGTCTTTTGCCGAGAACCGGTAATTGTAGGGATACCAGTACAGAAATTCTTCTCTTATTTTCGCGAGTTTTTCCCGTTCCGGGAGATTTGGAGATTCTTTTCCAAGGAAAATGTACTCGAAGACTTCAGGGGTGAGGATTTCGGGAGCAAATTCACGGATCCGGTGAGCAATTGTGTAATAGGCCATGTAAATGGTCGAATCTGAGAGCGGTTCAATAAGCCATGCCGGGTCCCATGGGAGATGTGTGCCAAGACCTACCCGCCGTGTGCATGCCCAGTCTTTAAGCCAGTCAACAGTCCGGTCAAATTCCACGCGGACTTCCGGGGGTACGAGCGCCATATCTTTCAGGTGCCCGGATACCTGTGCCTTCCATGCCGGATCGCTGTACTGGAGGAACCACTGGTCATGCAGGATCTTCACGTATACACGACTCCCGCACCGGCATACCACCGAACGGTTATCAAACTCGTACATAACGGTAGACCCGTATTGTTCAATCATCAGGACCGCAACATCGTCGCGGGCAATCCTGACGGGTTTACCGCCATAGGTATCAAAGAGTTTACCCGATGAGAATTCTGCGGCATAGACCTCCTGGGTCAGGGTTTCCATCCTTGAATCAAGCTGGTTTTCAATCCCTTCACGTTCTACCGCGTCTTTAGCCGGGATCTGACCATACCCCGGCACGGTGATGAGAGGGACAGGCTGGATATCAGTGTATTTTCCTTCCTTCTGGAGGTCCCTCAATGCGATATAATCGAACGGCGCATGTGCCGGGACACTCATTACCACGCCGCTCGCCATATCGGGATCGACAAATTCTGCAGGTAGTACCGGCACTTCCCCGCATAACGGGTGTAAGACTGTCTTATCAATGAGTGAGGTGCCCGGAATCCGTTCAATAACCTCGACCGTGTGGTCCTGCAGGAGTATCTTATCTGCGGCCTCCTGGCTGACGATCCATGTGCTGCCGTCTACTTTAACCTTAACATACGTAACGGCAGGGTTTACCCAGAGGTTCGTGACCCCGTAGATTGTTTCTGGCCTAAGTGTTGCGGTGGGGATAAGTGAGTCCCCGTACTGGAACATCACAAGGGTGAACTTCAGTATCTCGGCCTTGTCACCTTCGAGGAGGTCATGGTCTCCCACCGGGTTCTCGCACTGCGGGCAATAGCGGACAGGATGGGCACCTTTTACGACATGGTTTCCTTCCCCGAGGTGCTTCCATTGCCATTCAATAAATTTGCTATAGGTAGGATCTACCGTGGTAAATCTACGCCGCCAGTCAATGGAGAGCCCACAGCTCTTCATGACACGCATGTACTCCTCGCTGAAATGCCGGACTATTTCAAGAGGATTGGTAAATTGTGCCAGCACATCAGGTGGGACCTTGTAAAGGTCACGGTACAGGCGGATTGCCTTCTCATCACCGCGCGCTATGCGCTTGGATATACCAATGACCGGTGCACCGGTCACGTGGAACGCCATCGGGTACAGCACTTCAAACCCCCGCATTCTCCAGAAACGAGCAATTACATCGGGAACGATGTAGGTCCTCCCATGGCCGACGTGCATTGCGCCGCTTGGATAGGGGTATGCCACCGTAATGTAAAATTTTGGGCGGTCAGAAGGGTTTGCCTCGAATACCTGCTCCCATTTCTCTCCCGCCGTGGCCTCGAACTGTTGCATATTAAATTCGCTCACAATATCACCCAATTTATGTTAGAATTTTTCCGGGGTGTGTTACCCTCTTATACAGGCCTGAGTTTAATCAGGTCCCCCTGGTTGTACCGTTTCAGCATTTCCTGTGCAATGGTACTGTTTTTGCCAAGGTGGATCTCCCCTGTCTCGTTGACCGTCGCCGTGAAAAGGTACTCTTTACCAGCGAATACGTCAACAATTTTACCCGCCTGTTCGGGAGATATGATGGCCAGCTGCTTTTTGTCGACACGGATTTTTATCCCGCCGCCAAGCTGGAGTTCCTCTTCCCCCTGTGCCTGTGCAGGCTGGGGCTTTTCTGCCTCGCTTTTTGGCCGTATATCAATTCCTATGCCTACCTTGTTTACAATTGCTGCAATATTTTTCCCGCCTTTTCCGATCGCGGCAGGGACATCCTTGTCATCTATGTAGACCACAGCTTTCGAGTCTGAAAGCATCCGTACATCGACGGAGCCATCTGTATATCTCCCTATCTCCCTCTGTATCTCGCGTTCCGCGATCTTCCAGCCCGTGTTCTCATCCACTTTCTCGTCTGTAGGAACTTTCAACGGGGCTGCTATCGCAGCCTGCTGGGCTGGTGCCGAGATAACGATGGTTTCACCCTCGTATTTGAATATCTCAAACGCAAGGTCCCCTGTTTCGTAGTTGCGGACCATGGTGACGGGACGAAGGTGCATCTCGCCAGCCATTCCTTCAGGTACTTTTATGGTGAATTCAACATCGTATACCTTCAGGATTTCGCCTTTATCGACAAAAATAATGGTATTGACTATCTGCGGGAGGACCCCGAAATCAACCCTGTCTGAAAAGCGCTGGAGTGCGTCGTGGGCTCCGATTGCATGGACTACCCCGACCATGCCGATACCTGCAAGGCGCATATCGGCGAATACCCGGAAGTCCTCATTTTTCCGGAGTTCGTCAAACACCACATAATCCGGCCGGACAAGCATCAGCACATCAGCAGTGTTTTCCATGCTTCCTTCAAGCATGGTATACTGCGTAATATGGTCAGGTACCTGTAATTCTCTTGGTGCCTCCATGGTTTTTACAATAAAACCATTATCAGCAAGATATGTCGCAACACTCTGTGCAAGGGTTGTTTTTCCTGCACCTGGTGGCCCGGCAATTAACAGTCCCCTCTTCTCGCCGGTGAGCCTGTTCTTGATAACGTTCGCTTTCCGGTAATTATCAATTGTCATATCTACAATTGGCCGGACTGCCGTGATCTCCATCCCGTCACTAAACGGTCTCCGGGCGATCGCAATCCTCATGGAGCCAATCTGGACGACGGTGATCCCGCGCTTCTCTACCTCGATAAATCCGTCCGGGTCACGTTTTGCCCGTTCAAGGATTTCCTGGGCAAGCGATTTTAATTCGTAATCTGAAGAGGGCTGTTCACGGATACGGACGAGTTTCATCTCGTTGATCGTTCCTTTCTTCGCCACCGGTGGCACGCGCTCCTTCAGGTACACTGCAACGGTATGCTCATCAAAGAACTGGTCAATTCCGAGGGGTGTGAAATCCCCGATCTGTGGCTTTAAGTAGATAACATCGAGGCCTTTTGCCTTGGCTACTTCAGCCTGGACAATATCGCTCGTAATAAACCGTGCGCTGTGTTCTATTGCAACATTCCGGATGAGTGCATCAATCTCCCCTCCGCTGGCGAGCTTGACCTGTTCAAGGGTAGGTCGTACACCGACGAATTTTAGTTCAATAGTGCCTTCTTCAGCTAGTTTGCAGAGCGCCTGAAGTTCCGTAAGGCCTGAAAATCCTATTTCCCGTCCCTGATTTGCCTGGGCCTCCAGTTCCGCTATTACTGCTTCTGGTATAATTATTGTCGCGCCATTATATTCACCGGTCTTTATCATTGAGGTGATGCGACCATCTATGACGACACTAGTATCTGGTACTAATTTCAAAAAATATCACCGCTTATATATTTGATCATTGATCTTTATTAGCATATACCTTAGCGGGATCAAAGACCTGCCCTGATATCTCTTCTCCATCAAGTGTTCGGAAAAAGCAGGCCATATGGCCTGTATGGCAGGCTGCACCTTCCTGGATGACTTCGTAGAGGAGACAGTCCTCGTCACAATCCACGAGTATCCTTGATACCCGCTGTACATGCCCGCTTTCCTCCCCCTTTTTCCAGATCTTTTTCCGGCTCCTGCTATAGAAATGGGAAAATCCGGTGCTGTCAGTGAGTCCGACTGCCTCACTGTTGGCATAAGCGACCATCAACACCTCACGGGTTGCCTGGTCCTGAACAACGACGGGGATAAGACCGTCCTGGTAACGTAATGGTAACATAATTTTCAGATACCTCCTAAGAGGTTAAGGCAGATTGTAAGGATATCCCCTATAAAAAGCCCAAATATCACACCGGTGGTAATGGGGACAATAAATGGGACACCATATGATATCCAGACCTTTCCCGCCCTTTTGTACAACGAAATTTCACGGGAATATTGTTCCGGGTGTAATCTGAGGTCTTTCGTATAAATACGCTTCCCACCCTTCACAAGAGATCCCAGGGCCTCCCCGAGCCCGAGAAATCTCCGATGAACGGTTCCATCAGTTTCACTGATATCTTCAATGATATAGCCGAATGAATTCTGTACCTTATCTCCATCAACCGGGTACCCGAGGAACAGGTAACGTAATGGTGCCCTGTTTCCCCGGTACAGGTTGTGGATAAAGAGTGCAATGGGTGCAATGAGGTTGAATATGACCGCATTGACAAGGACGGTGAATGGGAAAAATGCAAGGGGTGGGTAACCTGCAAGAGGTGTGAAGGGAAAGAGCGGGATTGTAAGCGCTATAAACATCAGTGCCCAGGCATCAGCCCCGCCAAAAAGATTGAGAATCGCAAATAAGTAAAAAATAAGGCAGAAAAATGCGATCATCCCGAGGTACGCGTATGAAACCTGTGATGCGACTGCAACGGCATAGTAAAACCATGAAAACGCAGCAACCAGGAAATATAGTATCGGCCAGGTATCGGTGAATAGGTTCTCTCTCCCCCGGAACTCGAGCACCGTCGCGCAGGAAAAAATAAGTGCTGCGGCCATCGAGAGAAAAAAAATGCTTGTCATCCCACTATAGAGAAAAAAAATGCCTGTGCAGACCTGGAGGGCAATTATCATTCCCGGCCAGATCACCTGTTTTGGGGTACTGATATCACGGTTATTAAAATACGCAAGTAACAGGATTGCACCGGTAATCCCTGCGTATCCTGCGAGGAGCACAATTCCATTATTAAGTGAGAGGAGTGCCATTCCCGCTAACGGTATACCGACAAGAAGGAGAGGTACCCACGTGATAAACGGTACCCTCCGATCAATAATATCCAGGTATGATGCATAACAGAGTGTTATCACCACTACAATGGCACCGATTACAAGCGGGACGATGATCATGATAGCATGTGCATATCTGTATTCGGGACTTTTAATAATGGCGTTTTTGGGAGAGTAACTGCCAGGACCTCTCCTCATTCCGGTGCATTTTATTGTAGCGGGGTGCACATCCCGGTACCAGACGGTACCTGGCTTCCTATTATTTTTCGCCTGGCAGACCCTGGTCCCGGGACAACCCGGGGGGTACATCCATATAATAAACTAATATAGTACGAAAAGACAGAAAGTATGCTACACAAAGAACCAGGTACCCGGTATCAGCAGTCCATCGTGATGGCACTCCTGTTTTTTCAAGGAACCCGGGTTATTCCCACGGATTGAAAAAGGGGTGAATTCTGAAATGGAGATCAACGAGTTTCTCAACGAGCAGATGAATGCGACCACGTCAGAATACTCTTCAAAATTAACCGACCTGAAAATATTTGCAGCTGAAGGAAAAAAAAGCGGTATCGGAGTCGCCGATATCGGGATCGGAACACTGTATTTACTGTTTAAAAACGGCGAACCTGAAGGTGCCGTAGAGATAGAAAAAAATGGTATTCTGCTTGGTGATAAGGCCATTTATCTTTTAAAAGGTACCGAGACATTCTCGTTTCACCCGGTTGAGCACGACGTCATCGAAACCTACATCCTCTTGTGTCGTATCTTTGACCGGAGTCACCTGACCAGTAATATGTCTATGGCAATGCCAACTATTGAAAGAAGAAATGAAGGGACTGGTTCATTCACGGTAAAAATTGTAAAAGGACAGGTACCACAGTCAGGTGTTCATGTCTCCATCAGGAAACTGGGCCGGGTGATAGGGAGCGATGTTACCACACCCGAAGGGAAGGCATACTTCAAAGTACTCTTCGGTGAATATGATTGCGTGGTAATGGACCGTGACCGTAAAATCAGGATATTTCCCGTTACCGTGCGTTCGGGCGGACGCGAAGAGACGATAGAGCTCGGGTGAACGTACCTTCAACATTTATCCGGTGACCCCTTCCGGGTGGCACAGGAAGTCCTGGTATTTCATTGGAATGAGATATTTCAATAGAGAACACGTTTTCCGATCTTTTTTTTTTGAATGCCATTCGTATTCATATCAACCTTTATTTTTAAAATAACTCATAATTAATGCTTTTATTTTCCACCCGCCTCATATGGTATTATTTAAATAAATGGAATCAAGAGGTATATTCTATGGAGAGGAAGAAGATTGACCGGAATGATATCGAGGCTGTTATCAGAGGAGATAAAGATATCACCCAGTTCCTCGAGATACACCCCGGCGAAGGAATTATGTCTGCATTCGGCGTCCGTACGAGCAGCAATCCGAATTATCTCCTCCGGGCAATGTACGAAATGTATGAGCGGTCGCTGAACCGGAAGCTTGCAGTTCAGATGATGAGGAAACTATACCGGTCCGTTGGTATGGGTGCAACCGGTCTCAATATATTCCTTAAAAAACAGGGCCTTGAACTGAAACCACACGAATTTCTCATGTTCGCATTCAAGTTGCAGCACCAGCAGGGTTGGGGCTCACCCCTGGAACTGGTCTCACAGAGTGACAGTAAAATTGTTGTGAAAACAAAGTACACCTTTGAATCGGACGTGATGAAAGATTGGGCAATGCCCGTCTGTGGCGTTCATGTCGGATGGATGGAAGGTGTCCTCGATGCAGTCACCGGTAAGAACTGGGTTGGGGAAGAAGTAACGTGCCATGCTGCAGGAGGGGATGCATGTGAATTTGTCTTCACACAGCGTGCGGTAACCTGGAATGAGAGGGCAGAGGGGATCAGGAAAGGAGAACGGTCCCTGACTGAATTCCTGGAACTCAAACCACTTGAAGGCAAGATCACCCTGATAGAGGAACCCGTTATTATGGTACCAAGAATGCTGTTTAATTCGATGATGGGGTCGATGAGCAAGATTGTCGGGGAAGCAGCAGCCGGTGGTGTGATCAATTACCGGGCATACATGGAACTTGGTACCCAGAATATCGCATTTTTCAAGAAAATGGGTATCAATGATCCAAATACTCTCATTGATATGGCGCTTGCTTTCTATGGGCAGATGGGGTGGTTCAAAGTGATAAAAATGGACTGGAACGAAGCAAAGAAAGAAAAGATCCTCACCCTTGATAACAGCGCGGAGGCCGAGTCTCTTGGAAACAAAGACAAGCCCTCCTGCCATTGTACATCCGGTCTCCTCGCGGGTATCGTATCAAGTGCCTTTAACGTACGTGTCCAGGGAAAAGAGATAAAATGCAAATGTAAAGGCGACCAGTACTGCGAATTTACCGTGACAAATAAAACAGAATAATCCGGGTCTGTTGATCTCCTCTCAACAATATCTTTTTTTTTTGCTTTTTGGGAATTTCAAAATTTTATCCCGCTTCAGAGGCTCCGCCACGCCGCTTTGGCGACCCCGGTGGGATAGGGAATGCCTTAAGAATCTCTTAAATATTCAAGGGGTCCGGTAGTTGGACCCTGCCCGAAGAATATCTTATAGGCGGTGAGGTTGGGTGGAGGTGTAACCCCGGGCTCCCTGTTACAAACCCTTTGGACACCAGGTTCACAAAATGTTTCAGGGTCTCATTCTATGGAAAAGAATGTTTCATGTAAAGTTCATGATTTCCCCCTGATCGCCACTGCAGCCTGGCAGAAACCCGGTGAGGAACATTACGTTTTTTAAGAAACATTAGTAAGGGAACGGGAAATATTTCCCCCACTTTTACTGCGTGAGAACAATAATTCGCCGGTTTCCACCCCTGGTACATCAGGGACTCACGAAAAAGCCATTAAAAGCCGTAAATTTAAAAATCCATTACATCTGGTGCCGTTTGTATTCTTCGGCGGTCCTTGTAATTTCTTCAATTTCGCTATCAGAGAAATCAATCGCAAACCCGGCTTTATCACGTTCGTCAAGAAGTTGCTGGATCCGCCTTGACATGACATACATGAAAAAACACTGGATAATAATTATCAGCCCGAAGAGGATGATCAGGGTTTCCTCAATGCTCATCGTTTCCCTCTAAAAAGGACCTTCGCAAAGCGGTCAACAAACCCGTCTTTTGCCTCCTGTGGGGTTTCCTTGAATGGGATACCTGCCATATTTGCGGCGATCCTTCTTAAAGCGATGGATGCCCCGGAATCCGGATATTTTATCACCACCGGTGTTTTAAATGATGCTGCTTTCCTGATATTCGGGTCTTCAGGGATCGTCCCGATCACTTTTACACCGAGGACCTTCTCCATCTTCTGGCTGACAAAATCCGTCTTTTCAACCCCGGCCCTGTTAAGGATGGCACCCATCACATGACCCCCCACGACTTCTGTGAGGATCTTGGTTTTCAGGGCATCAACGATTGAAGAAAGTTCAGGATTAACGACAAGAATAACTTCATCCGCAATTGCAAGGGGGATGACACCGTCCCGGCTGATACCAGCAGGTGCATCGATTAAAAGATAATCACAAAGGTTTACCAGTTCTTTCAGGGCGTCTTTCAGCTTTTCAGGGTCGGCCTGCTGGAACCCCTGGAGGGAAATCCCGCTTGGAACCACCTTTAAACCTGCAGGGCCCTCGTAAATCGCATCTTTTATGTTTGCTTTCCCCGCGAGGACCTCATGAAGCGTTATCGGAACATCCTCAAGACCCAGTACCAGGCCCAGGTTCGCCATCCCGATGTCAGCATCCATTATAAAGGTCTCTTTTCCCAGTTGGGCGAGGCAGGTCCCTAGATTCACGGTCACCGTGGTCTTTCCTGTTCCACCTTTTCCGGAAGCCAACGTGTAGACCCTGACCATTAAACACCTTCGCAAGAGTTGCTTAATGTAAATTTATATGCTGGTAATTAAATCCTCTCCCTTATTGGTATATTATATCCACCATTTCATGATTTTTTCAGTGTCGTTCCTGATACGTTCCAAAGAAATGTCTGGTATCAGATTGTCGGACTGAATGATTCCGATCACCGATGATCCCTTATGGGTCATATAAAATAATTTCATGCCTGGTACGGAAGGAGCCTCTCCCTGTTTAAAGACCTGGCCATAGTAAGCTGCCATATCCTGCCCGTTTTCCCTGGTCGATGCAATCATCAGGCCATCGGTCGTAGACAGGGTAATCGAATCAAGATGGTATTTTGATACGAGTGCATGGAGATTTTTTGTAATATCCCCAAGGTCCGTGAGCGGGACATCATCTACCGGCTGATGTTTTTCTGATCTCTCCCCTTGTTTTATTTCCGGAATGCCTGGCAAAGGGGTGGTAATATCCCCTGGAGGTCTGAAGTTCAAGTTTTTTGGACGATCTTTTTTTCCGGCTGAATGTTTTACCTGGTACACTTTCATGAACAACAGGATCAGAATAATTGCTGCTATTGCAATGATCAACACGATAACCGGCAGGTACGATGCCTGCCCTGACAATATTGACTGCATGGTGCCTTCCTGCTTTAAGGCTTGTTTTTCATGAATTTATTCTTAATCTTCCCTATTCCCTAGCAGGTGGTCAAGGTCCATCTGCTCAATGGTGACCTTACAGTTCTCACGGATTTTCTTTGTCATTTCATCTATGTCCATGTTATCGAGAGCTTTCAGGTCGCGTTCAATATTAGTTCCCCCTTCTTCCGGTCCTTTTCCTGATGGCTGCTGGTCACCGGGAAATTGCGCGGGGACGGGGGTTGAAATTCCGGGATCGGGATGCTGTTCTGCAGTTGATGGTTGAGGTCCGGTGTTAGGGGCATTGTTTTTCAGGTGCTCCGAACGGACCCCCGGGACCGCATTTCCTGCACGGTCATCCTTTCTCCTGGTACCTGGACTGGTTGTTCCCGTCCTGACCTGCCGTGTAGGTGACTTCCGGACAAAACTTGGAAGTGTTGCATGTGGGTTAAACTCCCTTGCAAGCTCGAGTTGAGCGGTGTTTAATGTTGTAAGACCTGCATCGACCTTCATTTCCAGCAGCTTTTGCATCTTCTGCCAGGCATGCTCCCCTTCAAGTTTATCGTAATCTGCAAGGATATTGATCCCGGAATTGAGTACAATGGTACAGGTCTCTAATCCAAAACTGACGGTGCAATAGCCGGTGAACCTGTTTTTTTCCATCTCCTCAAGGACCAAACGAAATAGTATTCCTTTCTTTATGGAATGGAATGTACCCCTTGGGAGTTTCATCAATAAGAGATATGCAACGCCTTATTTAATAGTCCTTTTTAATACAACGGTGTTTTTGGGTGTTTTATTCCCGCCGAAAAGAAGAATTTCCCCTGTATCTTTTTATCTGCAGACAGATGATTAAATGACCCGCGAATTAAAATTATATTAGGAAACTTATTTATTATCGTATACCAGAAATTCAGTTTATATATAGATAGTGTGTATCGGGGAGATTCGGAATGCTAAAGCAGATACTGGGTGAATTCCTAAAGGTGGAAGGTGTTTCCGCAGCAGTCGTCATTGGAAGAGATGGGTTTGTGATAGAGAGTGCCATCTCCGGAAAAATCGATATTGATGCATTAGGTGCAATGGCATCTACCGGCATGGGTACTTCGGAAGCAATGGGGAATGAGCTTGGTAAAGGGAACCTCGATCAGATGCTGGTGGAGCTTGAAAAAGGACCAATTATTTTATCCCCTCTTTCATCAGATGAATTGATAGCAATCGTAGCAGATTCGACTGCGAATGTGGGAAGGATCAGGTACGAATTGAAGAAGAACAAAGAACGACTGATGGCTGCCTTATAATAGTATGTATCTGCCGGAAGGGACCCATCTAGGGTATATCAATAATCCGCTTCAAGATAAGGATGTCCAGCTGATAATCGGCCATGTCGGACTGATAAAAATTACTGCTCAACAGGGTGAGGGTGTCATCCTGATTGACCAGGGTAAAATTATTGCAGCTTCTTATACCTCCGGTGATAAATTTTACTCCGGTAATGGTGCGCTTGAAGTGATCAATGCGACCACACCTGAGAGGATGGAGCTCAGCCGATATACTGCGGATGAGTACCTTGTTGCGATGGAGACCTGCAGGAACGAAGACCTCCTGCTCCAGGATGAAACACATATCCCCGCGATTCCCGATCTTCTCGATGAGAGTATCCTGAGAAAAATACTGGTGCAGCCGGGTGTGGTCGCTGTATCGGCATTTTCAGAGGGTTTTTCCGTTCAGTCTCTTGGGGAAGCAGATTTTGACCAGGTTGCAGCAATGGCCGAAGACCTGCTCAGGGCAGGAATTAAAATAGCAAAGGATATGAAGATAGGTCTGATTGACCAGATCATACTTGAAACAAATTCGGGAAAAATTATTATTGCCCCGTATGGTGACCTGTTCCTCTGTGTTTTTACGGGAGCTGATGCAAATATTGGCCTGATCCGGGTGGTCCTGAAGAGTCTCCAGAGTGATGCCAGGTAGCACGATGTGGTGCTAATGATTGCATCCTCCACCTCTTCTTTGAGGGGGTAATTATTTGAAGGAAGTGCAGCAAGATCCTTTATAATAATATAGCTTAGCGAATATCATCAATGCTACGCAACAATGAATGATGATGAACGTGAGGAACAGGGGTTCCTGAAAAAAATTCTTGCGGCGAAGAAGGGTACTGACAAGGTAGTTCCAGCTTCAAAATCCGACGAATTACCTAAGGCGAAGGATGTGACAGCCGATATCGATGCCCTCATGAAACGTATAGGGGTTCAGAATGAAAGCACGCCTCCATCAACACCACAACCCATGGTCCCGCCCGGTCAGGAGAAGGAAGTTCCGGAAATCCCTGTTACACAAAAACCACCTGTTGCACCCGTTTCTCCCCCTCTGCAACCAGGGCGATCCGATTTACCTTCACAGGGCGAAAATGAGCCCAATGTGAAGAGCATGACAGACATCGATGCTCTCATGAAACGAATAGGGGTCCAGAGTGGTAGTACACCCCCCGCAAAGCCCCCGGTTCCACCCGTTTCTCCATCTATTCTATCAATGCCCTCTGATTCCCCGCCTATCGGGCCTCCGCCCGTCGCTGAAATGCCAGGTGTGGCTCCAGTGACAAACCGGGGTCGTGTGCAGGAAAATGGACCTGCTGCAGCCAGGCATGGTACTCCTGATGCCCCTGTACCTGCCATGAAAGCTGCGAAAACAATGTGGTCAGACGATATTACGGAGCAGGATGAAAAAATTGTCAGCATCGACCAGATCAAGGGAATCAGTGGACTGATCCTTCCGAAAGGTGTGACATTCAAAATAGACGAGGTACAACTGAAGACCCGCACCTCGCCATTTGCCATGGCAGACGGTAGTGTTCCCGATGAAATCGATAAGATATGGCAGGCCGGACTCCCGACAGGGGGTCTTTCCGGCATATCCATCGACCAGGAAGGGGATAGTCCTGCAGCAGGGAAGGGCGGGTTCCTTGGTAAATTCAACCTCTTCAAACTGATCAGGCATGAGACCGTGGAATACAACCCGAAAATCCATGGCCCGCTCATAGATCTCGTGATGGTGCCCAGGAGTGGTGTCGAGGAGCTGGAGTTTTATCCTGTTAATGAGCCCTACGCCTATATCCGGGTGGTATATGACAACTCGACGCACGAGTATACCTATACCGTGCTGGAACCGGTCCTTTCACCCGCGGAAATGGACCTTTTCTCAGAATTAAAAGAACGGATCTTCGAACGGCTCGATGTCAATTCAAGGGATATTGTCCCCGAGTTTGCAAAAATCACGCTTAAAAAAGTTACAGATGACATTATAGCAGATTATGGACTGACTCTGACTCCTGTCCAGCGGGAGAAAATTCTCTACAACATGGAGAAGGAATTCCTTGGCCAGGGCCTGATTGATCCCATTATGCATGACAAATATATTGAGGACATATCCTGTGACGGGGTCAATTCTTCAATATTTGTCTACCATGCACGGTACGAGTCAATGAAATCCAACGTGATTTTTACCAACGCTGAAGACCTGGACTCATTTGTAACAAAACTGGCCCAGAGGGCAGGGAAGTATATCTCGATCGCCGAACCGATGCTTGATGCGACAATGAGCGACGGCTCCCGTATTCAGATGACACTCGGCCAGGAAGTAACGGCACACGGCTCTACATTTACCATCCGTAAATTCAGGGAAGAACCAATCACCCCTACAGACCTGATTGAATGGCATACCTTCTCTCCCCTTTCAATCGCATTTCTCTGGCTCGCGGTGGAGACGGGGAAATCCCTGCTCCTTGCCGGTGGGACTGCATCCGGAAAGACAACAGCGCTGAACGCGATTGCGTTGTTCATCCCACCACTTGCCAAGATTGTCACCCTTGAGGATACGCGGGAATTAAAACTCCCGCATCCGAACTGGATCCCAAGTATTACCAGGGCATCGTTCGACTCTGATGGTAAGGGAGAGATCGATATGTATGAACTCCTGAGGGCGGCACTCCGGCAGCGCCCTGAGTACATCCTGGTTGGTGAAGTGCGTGGAAAAGAAGCCCAGACGCTGTTCCAGGCGATGAGTACCGGGCACGTGACCTATTCGACAATTCACGCAGATTCGGTTGCGAGTGTTGTCCACAGGATTGAAAACCCTCCGCTTGACGTCCCAAGAAATATGCTGTCCGCCCTGGACCTTGTCTGTGTCCAGGTCCAGGCACGGGTCGGTGGCCAGAGGATACGTCGCAATAAACAGATCATCGAGATCCTCGATATTGATCCCCGGACGAATGAGTTGATCACAAACGAAGTGTTCAAATGGAGACAGTCTACCGATGAAATTACCTATTCCGGTAAATCCTTCATATTAGAAGAGATCATGGAAGAGAGGGGGTGGAACGAGGAGCGGATCAGGGAAGAACTCAAGAGAAGGCAGGAAGTCCTCGAATGGATGCGCATCAAGAAAATCCGGCATTTCAGGGATGTTTCCAACATCCTGGTCTCGTATTTCAGGGATTCGGAAGCCGTGATACAAAAAGTGAGGGCTGAGCTGTATGAATAGTTACGAACGATTCTGCTTCAACCTTCTCGGAAAAAGAGTAAAAGCCCGGCGCGAAAAATATTCGGAATTACGAAAAGACCTGCTTTCCGCCCGTATACAAAATCCCTTCGAAGTATATCTCTCAACGGCATTAGTGACATCAGTCCTAGTAGGACTTCTTGCAGCAGTCTGTATCGGGGCCATCACCTATATTTTTCAACTGACAAAACTTGTCACCTATCGTGGGGCCGTACCGGGTGCACTTGTCCCCATTGCCAGTTACAGTCTATTACTTGGGACCATTGCGGTCACAATCATCTCACTGCTTGTTTTTGGGGGGTTGACCTACCTGATCTACAACCTGTATCCATCCGTTATCGCCGGTAACAGGCGCAGGAATATCGATGCCACTCTTCCCTACGCGATTAATTACATCACTGCGATGTCGACAGCGGGTATCCCGCCAGCTGAGATTTTCCGCCAGCTGGCAGACAGTAGAATTTACGGCGAGAGCTCTGTAGAAGCCCGGTATATTGTGCGGGAAATTGACATGTTCGGAAAAGACCTCATTGATGCCCTTAGAATTACTTCCGTTTCCACGCCAAGCATGAGGATGAAGGAATTTATCCAGGGTGCGATGGGAAGCATCTCCAGTGGGAGTAACCTTACGGTTTATTTCCGGACAAAAGCCGAGCAGTATTCTGTTGAAAACCGGCAGACCCAGAAACTCTTCCTTGATACCCTTGGTCTGATTGCGGAGTCGTATGTGACGGCAATGGTCGCAGGGCCGCTTTTCCTGATTATTCTCCAGTCTATCATGTCGGTCATCGGGAACAATGCGAATCCTATCTTTCTCTTTGTGATCATCTACATGATGATCCCGTTGGGGAGTATCATGTTCGTTATTATGATCAGTGCAATGACACCGGAGGGTTGAAATGGGCTGGAAAGATAAAATCCCGGGATTTGGCGGGAAAAAAGGCATACCCGGGAAACGTGTCAGTTATTCTGATGATGCTGAACATGAAATTGAAGAAAAGCTCGAATATGATCGCGCTCACAGGATTGGGTTTGGCCGGTTCATACGGCATCCCCTGAAGGTGCTTACTGAAAAGCCGGTTAATATCCTCATCGTGTGTATACCGGTATCCCTGTTGTTCTTCATCATCGGTACCGCGAGCATGATCAGGCAGTATGGCCTTTCAGTGATGTTCACGACAACCATCATCGATGATATCGCGGTCATCTCAATCCTGATTGCCATTGGTCCCCTTGCAATTCTCCAGACAAGGGAATCAAAACGAATTAATAATCTCGAGGAAGCACTCCCCAATTTCTTCCGTGATCTCGCAGGTATGAACGACAGCGGTATGACACTTCCCAATGCGGTCCACCTTGTTTCTGCAGGGGAATACAGCACGCTTACACCATATATTCGTAAGATGGACAGCGAGATGTCATGGAATGTGCCATTTGTCGAGGCAATGTACCGTTTTGGCCAACGACTGCGCACCCCCCTGGCAGACAGGAGTGTAGACCTGATTGCGAAGGCCAGCAGGGCAGGTGGCGATGCAAGCGAAGTGCTCCGTGCCGCGGCGAATGACACCTATGAATTCGTGAAGCTGAAATCTGAGCGGAATAACAACATGATGATCTATGTTGTTATTGTGTTGGTATCGTTCCTGGTATTCCTGTTTGTTATTTTTATACTGGTCACGACATTTCTTACCACGATGGCAACCGCGGCCCAGGCAGGGGGGCCGGGAGGTCCACAGTTTATAAAAAATCTTAACCTTTTCTTTTACAAGAGGTTGTTTGCGCATGCCGCCATGATCCAGGGAATATTTTCAGGTCTCGTCGCCGGGCAGATGGGTGAAGGCAGCGCCATTGCAGGTCTCAAGTATTCTGCAATCATGTTGCTGATCGCATGGATTGCGTTCCGGTTCTTTGTGTAACCGGGACCGATCCTGCCTTAATAGTAGTAACCCGGGCACAACATCCCGGGAAGAATCAACCTAATTCAACTCTTTCCAGGATTTATCGTAATGGACAATAGAACGGGCTTGAGTTGGCAGTATCAGATTTTTTTTTGAATGCTGGTTTTCTGTTTTCGCAAAGCCGGAAAATATGAAAGAACCGGAAGTGAAACAACCGGGTGACGCGGTAGTTCTTCCTGACCGTCAGATGATTCCCATGTCAGAAAGCCGTTTTGGGAGATATTCCTTTGTTACAAAATCAAGCCCGCGGGCTGCAAATGCCTGTTGCTCTGATTTCATCCCCATTTTCAGCTGCAGATTGATCTGTTCCCTCCAGTAGTCTGTTGCGAAACGGGGGTCCGTCAGTTCACTGTTCAGTGCTGCGATATCACGTTCATTCAGATGGTCTGAAGGGAGGTTGTAGTCCCTGATATCGCTCGGCTGCACCCCTATAAACCTGGCCTGCGGGGTGGCTAGGATTTCTGACATGTGGGCACTTTTGATTGCCCCGTATGCAACACTTGCATAAATCCGGTAGGACCAGGGGTCGCCATCGGTGAAAACGACGACCGGGAGCTTGAACTGCTCATTTATCCTGTTCAGGACACGACGGGTTGAACGGGCCGGCTGACCCTTAAGGTGGACAAGAATCGCCTTGTAGTCCTCGTCAAACCCGTTCTCGATGAGCCGTGCATACATACCGCCGGTCTCGATCGCGATGACAAATCTGGCATCGTGGCCGAGGAAATCAATGGTATCTACATTGGTCGGTATCTGGTAACCCGCCTCCCCGACATCATCCCTGCAATGGATCTTCCGCTCTCCTCTCCGTGTCACTTCCTTTAATTCAATCGCGCCGAAAATTGTTGCCCCGTCTTCTTCAGGTCGCAGATGAAAAGCCTCCCGTTGCATATCGGTGAGTATCTCAAGGTCTTCGATCAGGAAATTGCTCTCATCCTGGGCGCCGAATTTTGCTTTTTTCCAGCCTTCCGATATGTAGTACAACTCTCTTAATGTCGATGAACGGTTTTCGCCTATCTGTTTTTTCAAAAACCAGATAACCCACGCCATCTTCAGGATGTGCATCGCACTTTTTGCTGAACCTGCAGAACGGGTACTCTCCTTTTCACCGTATTTCCAGACTTCGCTCTCGTCATCATACTCAATATTATGTTTTGTCCGGGTTGGCAGGTTGATGGAAGGAATTATCCCGTTCTTTATCTGGTCATACCAGTTTTGTGCAATTGTTTGCAGGCTTTCAATTGCCCGCATATTGAGGTCTGATTTAGACATTCAGGTCCACCACCACAATTTTGCCCTCGTCGATCCCCCTGATATCAAGGTTACCGCCACCCCTTCCGTTCCAGGTAACCTTCCAGTTGGCGCCGGGTGTCAATGGCACCTGCCAGACCTTGGTAAATTCGGTATCGAGTGATGAAACAAAATCCGCCCTTGGTACGGCATCATCTGCATTGTCAGGGGATGTCTCGTACACTGATACCGTACCATTAAAATCAGTATAATTGTTCAGTTCGAGTGTGACTGTGCCACCCGATACCCGTTTCTTGACAACCATCTTTCTCATGATGCGCCCTTCAATCGGGCTTATGTCCGGTACAGGCAGTTCAACAATCTCGCTTACCTTCTCTGCGATCTCGGGGATAATGGCGCACACCGCCCGGGCCCGGTCTTCTGCGAGCCGGTTCCTGTCCCTCCTTGAAAGGAACTGTTTTAAGTCGCGTCCCAGCTCCTGGAGGGCGAGGGTGATCTCCTTTTCAATCTCTGGGATCGATGCCACCGCATCCTTGCTTTCACTGGTGAAGGGCACATTTGTCGAGGCAACATGGACGAGAATGAGTAACGGCCCAATCGGAAGGCCCTGCTGGGAAACAGAGTAACTTTTCCAGTTTATGTCCGTTATGCAGCCGGTAATTGCGCAGGCACCCTGCTGGTACATCAGTGGCACCCGGTTTGCAAACCTGAGGATCTGTGCGTTTCCTTCAGGCGGCAGTTTTCCTCCATATCCAAGTGCAGCCTCTACCATGAAGGGATGTCCTGAAAATACCGAGCTCTGGCGTGTCCTGGCCTTGATGAAGTCCATAGGGAACTCTTTACGGAGACCCCTGATGATCAGCTCCTCCCCAATCGGTGAGAGGCAGAGCGATGCGGGGGGGGCAGGTACGTTCACCTGCTGCATCGCGGCAATCAGCTGCCTCTGCTCGTCTTTGGTTATTTTTTTCGCAGGTTTTTCGGGGGAAATCCCTGCAATCTGGCACATTTCAAGGGCTGTTTTCTTCCCGACGCGGGAAAATCCTGATACAAGGAACAGTTCAACCGGCTCATCACTTGATGCAAGCATCCGCTGGAGCTGACCAATCTCGATACCATGGGGGTGTGGCTGGATTGCCTTCGGGCATACAATGATTTCCGCGCTCACCCGTTCGAATGTTTCTGTTTCATCGTCCAGGTCCACACGGAGCCGTGCGTGGGGGTTCACGACGGCTGTGTAGCGCAGGTATTCGAGGAGCCTTTTTTTTGCGGCAAGGCTGCTTTTAAATTCAATCTGGACACGCGTCCCGTGAGCCCTGTCCCATTCGATCTCCTTCGTACTGATTATATCCGGCTCGTTGGTCTCTATTTTTATCTGGAGCATCACCTGGCAGGCGGGTGTCGCAGCACTTGTCCGTGAAATCACAAGGGTCGGAGTGCCGGTGGTAAGCTGTGCATAGAGCACCGCAGCGCTGATACCAATACCCTGCTGGCCCCTGCTTTGTTTAATCTGGTGGAAGCGCGAGCCATAGAGGAGTTTCCCAAAAACGTACGGGATTTGTTCAGGTATTATACCGGGACCGTTGTCCTCGACAATAATACGGAAAACATCCCCAGATATCCGTTGTATACCGACATAGATATCAGGGAGAACTTCGGCCTCCTCACAGGCATCAAGGGCATTGTCCACCGCCTCCTTGACGGTAGTGATAATTCCCCTCGTGGGGGAGTCAAACCCCAGCAGGTGCTTATTTTTCTCGAAGAATTCTGCAACACTGATACTTCTCTGGGACTTGGCAAGTTCATCCGCGAGGACCACTCGTTACCACCTCGAGGACTGCTGATGGGAGGTCCAGTTCATGCTGCTCCCCGGTGACCAGGTCTTTTAATGTGACGGTACCGGACTCCTGTTCGCGCCTGCCGATAATTGCGACGAATTGTGCAGACTTCGACGCATGGGTGATCTGGGCTCCGATGTTACGTCCCATGATGTCAGTTTCTGTCCGTAGCCCGGCGTCCCTGAATGCCCTGGCAACCCTGAGCGCGTGAGTCCTCCCTTCAGTGGTATAGACGATACCTACGACACACTCTTTCTCTCCTGCTGCATCACCCAGTGAGACCATTACACGGTCGAATCCAATTGCAAACCCGGATGATGGTACATCGTCCCCACCAAAGAGATGAGCAAGCCGGTACGCTCCCCCTCCCAGGATCTGGTTCTCTGCACCGAGGTTATCCGCAAAGGCCTCGAATACCATGCCCGTATAATAGTCGAGCCCCCGGGCAATACCCGGGTTGAGCGAATATGATACTCCCATTTCGTCCAGAAGGTCGAGAGTCTCCTCGATTCTTGCATGTTCAGGGATTTTTCCGGTAATTCCTGTCACTTCGTCAAGTGACCGGCATTCGAGCAGTGACGTGAGGGAAGAATAGAGGTCTGACCTGCCCAACATACCGAGGTGAGCCTTCAGGCCCTCATAGTCTTTTTTATCGAGGTATCTCATCACGATACGCTGCTCTTTTGAGTCCATGCCAAAAAGCAGTGCTTTCATCAGGCCCAGGTGGCCGATATGCAGGGAGAATGATACCCCGGAAGATTCCAGGAGGTCGCGGGCAAGCATGATCACCTCTGCATCCGCAACCGGCGTATCTGCACCAATCAGTTCAACGCCAAACTGCCAGAACTGGCGATAACGTCCTTTTTGCGGACGTTCATACCGGAAACAATCAGCGAAATAGCACCATCGTAATGGCTTTGGGGTAACCCGTGCCTCGTTAAGGTACATCCTCTGGACAGCAGCGGTGATCTCCGGCCGGAGTGCCATCCTGCGCCCCCCTTTATCTTCGAATACGTACATTTCTTCGATTATTCCATCGCCCGACCGCGCGGTGAACAGTTCAAGTTCTTCAAATTCAGGGGTGCATACTTCGCGATACCCCCAGCGACGGGCAACATCGCGCATACGTTTTTCTACGGCTCTCCGTTGCTCCATTTCATCAGGGAGAAAGTCCCTGGTCCCCCTTGGTTTCTGTATCATTCTTCTCTCACCAATGTTCCTCGGTCCGCTATCCTATTTTTTCCTTAATCGTACTGAGCCTAAGAAACGCTCTGCGGTACTTTCGTCTTTCCATACCTTCTCCCGGGTGCCTCTGTCCCGGAGGAACAGTGCTGCCATCACGATGCCGATACCGAGTACCTCTGCAGAAGAACCGAGCAGCGCGATAAGGAACCCAAGGGTGGCAAGTGCACCATATAGCACACCATAGCGCGCTGCTTTCCGGTATCCCGGCAGACCCGTGCGATAATATATCCGGGCATCGCGTAACCAGAGGAATATAACGGCGACTGCCCCGAATAATGCGACATATAAAAGATAGCTCATATGATGAACGTATAATTATACGCCAGACCATATCTTTATTATCAAACCATGCAACCGAATCACATGCTCAGGGATGCCTTAAAAAGGCTGAATGACGGGCAGATTTCGCTCGAGGAGGCTGTTAAGGAGATCGAAGGCCTGCGAATCGAGGCAGTCGGAGATTTTGCGCGCCTTGATCTTGGGAGGCCGCTGAGGTGCGGAATTCCGGAGGTTGTGCTGGCTGAAGGAAAAGAGCCGAATCATCTTGCAGGTATCGCTATCCGCCACGCAGAGGTGGCAGGCAGATGCCTGATATCCCGGATCAGCCCCGGGCAGAAGGAAACCATCAGGGAAAAAAGTGAATTGAAAGGCCTTTGTTTCAGGTATTATGAGGCCGCAAAAATGGTAGTCCTTTCACTGCCCGATGCCCCTCTGCCTGAGGCCACGGGAGGTGTTGTAGGAATTATTACTGCCGGGACGTCAGACATCGGTGTTGCAGAAGAGGCAAAAGTTATCGCCGAAGAGATGGGCTGCAGGGTCTGCACAGCGTATGATGTAGGTGCGGCCGGTATTCACCGTCTGTTCCCTGCATTAAAAGACCTCCTTGACGCCCATGTCTTCATTGTCGCTGCCGGGCGCGAGGGCACGCTTCCTGCCGTGGTTGCCGGCCTTGTTGACCGCCCGGTTATCGGGGTTCCGGTGAGCAGCGGGTATGGATATATGGGCCAGGGAAGGGCGGCCCTTGCTAGCATGCTCCAGTCCTGTTCGGTCATCGTGGTTGTTAATATCGATTCCGGGTTTACTGCGGGGGCATTTGCCGCCAGGATCGCGAATATGGTGGTATCAAAATGAGCAGGGCGTTCTATATCGGGAGGTTCCAGCCGTATCATAACGGTCATCAGAAGGTCCTCCGACAGATTGCAGAGAGTGTTGACGAGATTGTAATCGGGGTCGGAAGCGCCCAGATGAGCCATGAAATCGAGAACCCGTTTACCGGGGGTGAGCGGGTACTGATGATAACTACCGCCCTTGAAGGGCTTGGGTGCCCGTTTTATGTAATCCCGATCGAGGACATCAGGAGAAATGCCCTGTGGGTCTCACATGTAAGGTCACTGGCGCCCCCGTTTGATATTATTTATTCCAGCAATCCCCTTGTTGTGAGGTTGTTCTGTGAAGCAGGGATCCCGGTAAACTCTCCCGCAATGTATGAACGGGCTACCCATAGCGGCACTGAAATCAGGAGGAGGATGCTTGCCGGAGAACCGTGGGAAGATCTGGTGCCCCCGGCCGTAGTAACCGTGATCAGCGAGGTCGACGGTGTTGAACGGCTCCGCCGGGTTGCAGGTGATGACTGACCCGGAACCCGCGTTTTCGCGGTCCCACGTATCAGCATATAATCAGAAAGAATGTCTTCTTGCAGGTTAAACGGGAGTGTTTATGTTTCGGCAGATAAAGGAAATGTTCCGGAAAGAAGAAGTGCCCCCATTAACCCTGGTTTCTGGTGAGATTCCCGGCTGGATAACGGGCGAGTATACAATGGTCGGGAAAAACGAGAAAGACTTTGTCGACGGGTCAAGAAAAAATATCCTCGGGAATATTGAAAAGTTAAAGGAACTTGTAGGGTTTCTTGGTTCTTCTGAACATGAAGGGGTCGTGCATCCTAAACTTGAGAAGGTCGTGGAAAAATCCCTGCCACTCTATAAAAAAGCAACATTCTCTGCACTTAACCGCCAGTTCCCGGAAAATCCCGACGATTTTTATAGTGCTGTCACCGAGTGTCTGAAGGGGTGCTTAAAAAGTTCTGCAGGACCCGGCCGGTACCTTATCGCGGTTTTCCCCGAGGAGATGAAAGCTATCCGGGCAACTATTGACCTGGTCGGGAGGGAAATTAATGCCATGAATCCCGTTATTGCAGAAGCGCGGAATAAAGGAGAGGAACTTACCAGGATCAGGCAGTTTCATGAGTCTTACCTCCGTACCCGCGAAGAATTTCGCCAGGCCGGGGATCAGTACCCCCTGCTTACAGACCGGTCACTGGTCCTGCAGGGTGAAATTAAGGCCATTAGTGAAGAAATCAGCCACTTGAGCAGCGACCCCCGGGTGAAACAGCAGGATGAGTTCCATGCAGAAATGAAGCAGCTGAACGGGGAGCGTGAAAGAGCTCGTAGTGAGTTCTCTGCCTTGGGCAGTATGATGGTTCATGTGCTGAAGCGGGCTGAAAAAGTCGCCCAGAAGGACCATAATCTGACCCTTGCGAAAAAAGCCCATGCGCTGGCAGAACACCTCTCTAAAAGTGAAATCCCCGAAATCCCCATTCTGTGCCAGGAACTGAACGATGTACTTCCTGAAATCATCGTGATGGTTACGCATGGAGATATTTCTCTTAAGAATAAGGAGGAACACCAGTATTTTTCCAATCCTGCATTGTTGCCCGGTAAAATCCAGGAAATATACTCCAGGATTGAAGGTAGCGATAACCAGCTCAAAGAGATCCGCAGGAAAATAGATGGGAGCAGTTTCATCAAGGAGAAGGAATCCCTTGATCGTCGCTATCATACGAAAACCGGTGAACTGGAAGAGGTAGAACGAAGCAGGGTCGCACTCGAAGGGCGCCTTACTACATTACAAGCAGAACTTCCCTCGTTACTCCGACAGACCGAAGATCGGATCTCTGCATATTCCGGAAGAAAAGTTATCATCAGCTAAAAAACCAGAAGCGACCACTCAAATTCATGCATAATTTTTATTCCCCCGCTGGCAAATTTTTCGTTTCAGTAAAGATTTCGATTATTTTTTTCATATCCACATGCCCCTCGAAATGCAGGGCAAGCTGGTCATAAGGGTCGGCAGGTGCCTTCTCTTCCAGTTGAATAAATGGTTCTCCTCTCTTTTCATATAGATAGGAGAGGAGTGCATTGATAACGGGAGGATTGGACAGAAGCCCATGCATGTATGTCCCTATGACAAGACCATCTGCTGAGACGGCACCCTCGTTATCGAATGCCTCCTGGTCCTCTCCCTTGTCGGTTATACCCATATGGATCTCGTACCCGTTTACCTCCCCGATTCCCGACAAGATAGGTGGTACCGGGTTGGCATGATGCCATACCTGCGTGGTATTTTTTTCATAGCTGATGAACCTCGTTACTCCGTTAAGGAGTCCCAGTCCCGGGTATATCCCTTCACAGGCCTCTACCCCTGAATCGTGCAACTCACGTCCCAGCATCTGGTATCCGCCGCATATACCTATTATCGGTATCCCTGCTTTTCGTGCCATGGTAATTTTGCCTGCAACGCCACACCGTTGCAACTCCTTCAAATCTTCGATGGTATTCTTCGTCCCTGGTATGATGATACAATCATATCCTTCGAGCGGTTCTCCCGGGGTAACATAATTCACTGCAGCGTGTTGTTCAAGGAGTTCGAAATCAGTAAAATTTGAGATATGCGGGAGACGAATTATCGCAATCCGGACCGGATGAAGGCCTTCCTTTTTGTCCCCCAGTGAAAGCGAATCCTCACTCGGGAGCGGGATATTACAATAGGGGACTATCCCCAGGACCGGTACACCTGTCAGGTCTTCGATAATACTGATACCGGGGGAGAAAATTTCGGGGTCCCCCCTGAATTTATTGATAATAATACCCCTGACAAGGTCCCGGACTTCAGGGGGTAGGAGTTGCAGGGTACCGTATATTGATGCAAAGACGCCCCCCCGCTCAATATCCGCAACAAGAATGATGGGCATCTTCAGGGTTTTGGCAAGTCTGATATTCGCTATATCCCGTGAATAGAGATTTACTTCGGCAGCCCCGCCTGCCCCTTCTACAACAATATGACCATATTCAGCCACGAGTCTTTCCGCCGATTCGACGGCAATTCCGAGGAGGTAGTCAGTCTCCTGGTAATACGCGGAGATTGCAACATCTTTGTAGGGATGACCAAGCAGGACCACCTGTGACACCGTTCCACCTTTTGGTTTTAAGAGGACCGGGTTCATATCCGCCTCAGGTTCCAGTTTCGCAGCAATAGCCTGCATCGCCTGGGCAATACCAATCTCGCAGCCATCCTGTGTGACAAATGAGTTCAGACTCATATTCTGCGATTTGAATGGTGATAGCCGGTACCCGCGGTTTACCAGGGACCTGCACAGGGCTGCGACTATTGTACTTTTACCTACGTGTGATGCAGTACCCAGGACCATAACAGACATTAGTACTGTACATTGCATGCCTGGAATTTTAAATACGATTACGTTTCTTCACGGTCCTTCATGTTGTGGGGAACGAAAGCAATTCCGGGTGCGGATCTGATTAATTATAAGAGTATAGCCTGCATTTACCACTCATGGTTAAAAATATCCCCTCTATTACTTCATTTTTCATGCCAACAAATAAATAACGTAACTTTAAAGGTACAGGTAATGAACGGTGGGATTTGTCCAACCTGTGGACTACCTAAAGAATTATGTATTTGTGAGGAGGTAGCAAAGGAGCAGCAGAGGATTAATGTCAAGGTCAATAAACGACGGTACGGTAAAGAAGTTACCGTTATCGAAGGACTGGACCCGACTGATATTGACCTTGAAGACCTCTCGAAGTATATGAAAGGAAAGCTTGCCTGCGGTGGCACGGTGAAAGGGAATTCAATTGAACTGCAGGGAAATCATCGCGAGCGTGTTAAAGAGCTGCTTGCCGATAAGGGATACAGTGTTGACAATATAAACTAACCCGGGATTATTTTTCAGGCATGAACTGGTTGTAAATCTAATTACCGGGCTGTATTACCGTTTGAAATTTCTTTTTTTTAGTAGGCAGATACAAACTGTGACCTATTTTCGTTTCACTCATCAGGGTTAGGGACCTATGGTCAGTTTAAAAAAAATTGTCACCCCTCTGCCAGATATGTTGTGCAGGCAGAGGTGTGACAAAAAGCAATAACGTTTTCCTGTTAGAAATTTAAAAAAATTAAGACTTCTTGCGGCTCTTTTTATCTTTTCCGGGTTTTATCATGGAGTGGAGGTCCAGCAGGTAATTCCCTTCCGTCCCGATACCTACGACGCGTTCATCAGAGTTAGCTAGTTTTTCAATATTCAGCTCATAGGTACCGGGAGCGATAATCCTGATACTTTCGACCCTGTCATGGCTCCCCTTTTTCTCATCCGGGTCACTGCTTACTACCAGTACCTGGTCGGGGGCTTCTTTTGCGAGGGCCTCGGTGGACTTCTCAAGCAGGACGTCACGGTTCCTGTCATTTTCCCCGACGTAGAGGAATTTTCTGCCCCCACAACTCTCACACCCCCGCAGGATAACGGGGGATGCATCCTTGTAGTCTCTCCCGCACTGCACACACTTGTGGGGCATGTACCATTCACCTTGTTGATATCCAGGCGCTAATCTGGTCTTTATCTTTTTTGATCATTTTCAACTGGTTTGCAGGCCCTATCACGGTTAGTCTTGTTGCGGATGTGTGCTTGCCGATAAGCCTTGAGAGGAATGACCCCTCTTCCCGTGACGGGTAGGTTTCCATCTCAATCCCATTGAAATCATCAGGAAGGATCTCTTTCATGGTCATCTCGATGAGCTTGCTCTGTTCATCAGGTTCAAGCCCCTTTTCCAGAATCACGATTGTCCCCTGCCTGACTTTGTCAAGGATCAGGTGGATTTTCTCCATCGAGGTCATATTTTCAAGACGTTCCTGCGATATCAGGTCTATCTGAACCCCCTGTAACATCTTTTTATCACCTGAAGGAATGCACCATCTGTTCATAGAGCTCTTCAATATTCTTACCCTCGAGGCAGGAAATCGGCACAACCGGGTGCTGGGGAAAAGCGCTCCTGATCTTCTGCGGGGCCGCATCCGGAAGGTCGATTTTATTGGCGGCAATAATGACGGGAAGTTTCCTGCTTTCAATGATACCGATCATCATGATGTTGACCTGCTGGAACGGGTCAGAAGTACTGTCCAGCATGTAGACCACCCCGTCAATATCCTCCCTGAGCCAGTGCATCGCTTCGGCGACACCCTCCGTTGCTTCCCTGGCCCGTGTGATTGCCTCATCCTTGTCAAGGCCATACTCGAGAAATTCCTTGTAATCTATCTTGGTAGTTACCCCGGGTGTATCGACGATATCTATTGTTATCGAATGCCCGTTTGAACCCGAGATACAGATATCCTGTTTCCGGAGGGCCCTACGGGTTTCATGCGGAATTTCACTTACCGTCCCAACCGCATCCCCTGCCCAGTCACGGGCTATCCGGTTCGCAAGGGTAGTCTTCCCTGCATTGGGCGGGCCATAAATCCCAATTCTTGAGCGCTTTTTCTTAAAAAACGCGGAAAGAAACCTTGAAAAACTATTTCTTGTCTGGACAAAAATATCCATCAAACACCTCGCTCTGATGCTGCCAGTTCTGTCATCACAATAATCCTTATGAAGAGATCAGTGGCGCTGCATATTATCATATGCAATACTCCCATTTTTATTTTTATTATTGGATTGCAAAACCCGTGAATCCCTTCAGGGAAGTATATATACACCAATTTCTTTATATCGGAGTCTTGCAGTAAGGTAAACTGTAGCATCATCTGGAGGTGAACTCTTGAATAATGAAAAAGACCAGATCCATTTCGAGACCCGTATCCCGTTAAACGAGATCATGCAGAGCAATCCGACAACTATCGGGTACGAAGCGACTGTGGCGGAAGCTGCAGCCGCAATGTGCAGGGACGAAGTGGGCAGTTGCATTGTTCTCAAAAATAACCTGCCTATTGGCATAGTCACCGAGGAGGATATTAACTGCAAGGTCGTGGCGAAGGACAAGAGACCCGGTACGGTAAAGGTCGGCGAGATTATGAGCACACCGCTGATCACGGTATCGGAAGGCAAGACTGTCGGGGATGCGGCCCATATGATGATCAAGCACCGTGTAAGGAGGTTACCCGTCGTCGACGAAGACAATTCGGTAATCGGTATCGTGACGGTGCGGGATCTTCTTACGGTATCTACCGAGATTAACGAGCTGATGGCGGACCTGATTGAGGTGAACCGGATAGAAGAAATTGAAATGGGGATGTGTAACCGCTGTGGCCAGATGTCAGATGACTTAAAGCGCATCGACAATGTCATGCTCTGTTCATCCTGCAGGGAGGAGGAATTCCTTTAATGAAAATGGTTTCAGACTTCATGGTCGATGTACCTCTTCTCAGACAGGACGATACGGTGACAAAGGCCCGCCAGATCCTCAGGGACGATTCCTTTCGTGAGATTTACATCCATGACGGGAAAAAAAAACTCCTGGGATATATTGATATTTCTGACGTGCTGCAAATCAGGGCAACGAAATCAAACGTGACGGTTGAGGGGTTTATGAAAGAACCTGCAGCCGTTTTGGAACAAACGCCCATTGAACATGCAGTGCGGATAATCAGAGAATTCAGGACTGACAGTGCGGCAGTGACTGATGAGAACCGGGTGATTATCGGGGGCGTAATTATCTCGGACCTGTTTCCGATTATCATTACACGGCATGAACTCCGGGGGTTAGCAGGGGATTACATGACGAAGAAAGTAATTTCCTGTGCTCCGGAGGATCCGGTTCAGAAAGTCTATAACCTCATTATAGAAAGCGGGCTCTCCGCATTTCCCGTGATTAAAAAGAATAAGTGTCTCGGGATAATCTCAAGAAGGGACCTCTTAAAGGCAGGGCGGGTCCGTACCGTACTCGAAAATAATGCATCAACACCGATCGAGACCATTATGACAAAATCGGTTATTTCTGTCTCACCTGAAGAACCTGTTCAGTCAGCGGCTGCACTGATGGTACGGTTTGATATAAGCCGCGTCCCGGTCCTTGATTCAACCCATGTAGTGGGGATACTTGACCGGCATGATGTCATGAAGGCGCTGGTGCTGGCATAAACGGCCCCGCGAATTCCAGATTGAACTAATAACCAGGGAATTAGCCGTCAATAAAGGATTAGGGTAGTGAAACTATGAATCAGGATCGTTCGATAAAACCGGCGGGTAAATCTGTCAGAACGCCCGGGAATCTTGACCGGGGACCGGTAGAGTTTAAGTCCCACCTTGCCTCGCACGAAGGGGAAATAATGGCGATCGCAACAAGGGATGTCGTATCAGTCCAGCCGAGTATGAGCATCATCGGAGCAGTTGAAACAATGACGCGGTGTGGGTTCCGGCGACTACCCGTAATTGATGCGGGGAGCAGGAAACTCCGTGGGATTGTCACATCTGGTGATATTATTAACTTTCTCGGAGGTGGGGACAAGTATAACTTGGTCAAGGTCAAGCATGACGGGAACCTGCTTGCCGCAATTAACGAGAGCGTCCATACAATCATGACCCCGAAGATGACGACGCTTCCCGCGTCGTCAACGATTGCTCATGCAGTCGACATTATCATCAGCAGGATGGTCGGGGGAATACCGATAGTCGGTCAGGATGATACAATGGAAGGGATCGTAACAGAACGCGATGTCATGAAGACCCTCGCTCATGAGATATCAGACCTTTGTGTGGAGGATATTATGAGCACGTCGTTACGGGTTATCTCGCCAGATGCCCTGATCGGGGCTGTGACCAGGGATATGACCCGGCACCGGTACAGGCGACTTCCGGTGGTAACTGATGATGTGCTGTACGGGATCATCACCACGACCGATATTGTACGGTATCTTGGTGAAAAAAAGGTCTTTTCCAGCATGAAGACCGGAGATGTGAAAGAAGTGATGTCGTTGCCGGTACGGGACCTCATTTCCGGTAAGCTCTTCACTACGGTCCCGGAAAGGAACGTAAATGACGCGGCCCGTGAAATGTTTGAGCGGCATGTCGGGGCGCTGCCGGTAATCGAAGACGCAAAACTGATTGGTCTCGTAACCGAATTTGACCTTGTGAAAGCATTTGCCCGGGGGGCTTCGAAATGATAGCATCAGACATTATGACAAGCCCGGTATATGTGGTCGGCCCGTCAGAAAACATTGCGCATGCGAGAAACCTGATGCTGAAACACAAAATATCCCGCCTGCCGGTTGTGCAGGAACAGGGTCTTATTGGTATCATTACCAAGAAAGATATCGGGTACAGGTTGCGCCACACCGAGCCCGTATGGAGGAGGAGAGCAATTGACCTTGTGCCGGTGGAACTGCTGATGACACCCGGGCCCTGTTCGGTTAAATCCGATGAACCGGTGAAGGGTATGGCCAGCCTGATGGTTACCCATGATATTAGTGGTCTCCCGGTTATTAAAGACCGTAAAATTGCGGGAATTGTGACAAAATCAGACCTTTTCAGGTCTGTATACTTTGGTAGCCTGCCGCTCGGGGTAGGTGACCTGATGGAAGACGCAGTTACCGTCAGCAGGTATCACTCTCTTGACCATATTGTGAACCTGATGATCGAACGGGATGATAAACTCGTCGTCGTCAATAATGATGGAACGCTCGCAGGGATCATTACTGAAAGCAACCTGGCTTTTTACAAGTGCACAGACGACAAGAGTGGTGATGTGCCGGAAAAAGATATTGTACGGCTCAGGAAGGAGGAGTCCGCAGGGAGAAAATATTACCGGGATGTCATTTCTGTATCGGCAGTTGCTGAGGACGTGATGACCGGGCCGGTGGTAACAATTGGTCCCCAGGCCCGGGTTGGCGAGGCGGTCCTTGCCATGCGGGAGAAGCATGTAAGCAGTCTCGTCGTAGTCGAAGGAGATGAAATCAAAGGAATCCTTAAAAGAGATGATATCATAAAGGAAGTGGCAAAATGAGCGAAGAATTACTTATCAGGGATATCATGTCAAAACCCGTGACGATTGCAAAATCTGCAGCCATCACCGAGGCACTTGACAAAATGCTCACTGAGGCGGTTGACCCACTCATTGTGGTAAATAACGGTTCAGTGGTCGGGACCATTTCAAGAAGGACTATCGCGGAGACCCTCGGCAGCAAGAAGAACTCCGGACTTTCTCCCTCCTCAATTCATGTAGCAAACTCGATGGAAGAAGATTTTACAACAGTCTATCCTGACCAGGACCTTGATGTACTGGTGCCGCTTCTCCAGCATTACAAACTTGTTGTGGTCTACGACGAAGACCACCGGCTGATTGGCCAGGTCAGTGCACAGGACCTGCTGAATGCATACAGGCCCGAAGGTAGTGTAAAGGAGATGATGGAGCCTGCCTGTACGATCGACGCGGAAGAGCGTGTTGTCCATATGCGGCGGAGGATGCTCGATGACAACATCCACCGGTTCGTAGTCACTGAAAATAATAATATTGTCGGCATTGTCACTGAAACTGACGTGGCGACAGCGATGAGAAAATTCCGCAAGATGGTTGAGGACCGTCACCAGGACCACCGCATCAGGAACCTCCTCGTGAAGGATATAATGACCTCGCCGGCGATCACGGTAACAGGAGATAAAACGATCTCGGGGGTTATTGATATCATGGTCCAGAAAAATATCAGTGCAATTCCCGTGGTTAATAATCATAACCTGGCTGGCATGGTAACAAGGAATTCATTGATCAGGGCACTGTAACCTGATCAACTGGATCACACATTTTTTCTTTTAATTTCCACTGGATTTCTCGTCATGGCAGATTATTTTTCAATGTTAACCGTTGGGTTTTTCAAAGGTTACCTGTCGCCATATGTTGAACCGGGCTGCAACGTTCATCCGATTCGAAAATCGCCGGTTAATTTTTTAATTCCTGATTTAACAATCATTATATCAAATCCCACCTATAGGTTTTTCAGACAATGGCGATGAAACCGACAAGCCCTGTAAATCCCGTGGCGGATATCACCCTCCTCCTTGAAGGGATGAGTAATACCGGGTTCCAGGGCAGGAAACTTGGCGAGTCCGTGGGGGTATGGTCTGACATGATTCAGGACCCGGACTGTACAATTCTGCTCGGACTGTCCGGTGCCATGATCCCCGGGGGTATGCAGAAGTGCCTGATTGAACTCGTGGAACGGCACTATGTGGATGTAATTGTATCGACCGGCGCCAACATCTTTCACGATGCCTGTGAGCACCTCGGGGTGCGCCATTACATGGGCAATCATCATGTTGACGATGAAAAACTGTTTTCCCAGGGGATTGACAGGATATATGACGTCTTTGCTTACGAGGAGCAGTTCAGGAATGTAGATCACCAGATTGCAGATTTTGCTGGTGAAATTGCGCCGTTTAACGGGTCATCCGCCGAGTTCATACGGATGTACGGGGAATTTCTGATCAGGACGCATCCGGACGGTTCATCGTTGATCAGGAGTTCGGTGCAGAGCGGCGTCCCGGTATTTATTCCCGCAATCTCGGATTCTTCAATTGGTATCGGGCTCCTCATGGCCAGAAGAGGCGGGGTCAGGGTGGAGATTGACCAGATTGCAGATGTTGACGAGATAGCAAAAATTGTCGAAGGCTCTAAAAAGACCGGTGTGATCTATATTGGTGGAGGCGTTCCGAAAAACTTTATCCAGCAGACCCAGGTAATCGCATCGATTTACGAGAACAAGCAGGAAGGTCATGCCTATGCCCTTCAGTATACCACTGATGCGCCCCATTGGGGCGGCTTGTCAGGATGCACATTTGAAGAGGCCATCAGCTGGGGTAAAGAGTCTGTACATACCCCGAGGGTACAGTGTTTCTGCGACGCAACGATTGCCCTCCCGCTGGTGACTGCGGCCCTGATCAACAGCGGGGTAACCAGGGCCAAACGTGCAGTTTGAAACCGTATTTCCCGTGGTCTCCGTTTCAGATGCAAAGGCTATGAAATTCGCATTGAACGGCGTGATTTCAATGAATTATGTCTCTGATGGGTCATGTTACCTCCCTGTTTAAAAACCCCGTGATACAGAAAAGATTATCATCCGTTCTGATCCATATAATAAAGCACCATTCATGGAGCAGCCAACATGCGCTGCGAGTGTCGAAAGATGCGAGATTCGCTGTTGAGGTAGCCAAGCCTGGTATGGCGCAGGTTTGCTAAACCTGTGTCCCCCTGGGACTCGAGGGTTCAAATCCCTCCCTCAGCGTTAAGAGCAAATCTCAGTTCAGAGGGATTGGATGGCTCAGGAAGAGGACATAAAATACTTTGTACGGATCAGCAACTCTGATCTGGATGGGACGAAGCAGGTCAAGGTTGCCCTTACGGGCATCAAGGGCGTGGGCAGACACACCGCAGGTGTGATAACCCGGCTTGCCAGTGTCAACGGACACGATATCATGGGACGTCTCAAGGATGAGGATGTAGACCGCCTAAGAGTTGTAGTGGACAACTATACAGAGAGAGTCCCAGGCTGGATGGTCAACCGGCCCAAGGATGTGTATACTGGAGAAAGCAGGCACATTTTTGGTACCGATCTGACGACCGCCATCGATGAGGACATCAATCTGATGAGGAAAATCCGCTGCTACCGTGGGATCAGGCATGAAACAGGCCAGAAGGTCCGTGGACAGCGTACCAAGTCCACCGGGCGTACCGGTACCACCGTGGGTGTGAAGAGGAAGAAAGAGTAAGTGGTGAAATAGATGGGTTACCCAGGGAAGAACCACAAACAGTACCAGACGCCAAAACGGCCCTTCGAGAAGACAAGAATCGAAGAAGAGACCCGCCTGGTTATAGAATACGGACTCCGGAACAAAAGGGAGGTCTGGAAAGCGCAGGCCTACCTCCGGCGCTACAGGAAAGCAGCACGTGATCTCCTCTCTCTGATGTCAGCAGGTGTTGACGTTCAGACATTTGAGACAAAAAAGGCCGTACTGATAGATCATATCCAGCGAATGGGCCTTCTTGGACCTGATGCAGATATCGATGATGTGCTGTCTCTGAAAGTACCGGCACAGCTCGAAAGGCGCCTTCAAACACTTGTACACAGGCAGGGGCTTGCAAGGTCGCCAAAACAGGCACGCCAGCTTATTACCCACGGACATATCGCTATCAACGGCAAGAGGGTATCAATTCCGGGATACCGTGTTAAACGGGTAGAAGAGACTCAGATCTCCTACTACGGGAAATCCCCGCTGACATTATCAGACCATGCAGAGCGGGCAAGAATTGGCAAGGTCGGTAGGTAATCATGGCAGCAGACAAGGATAAATGGGGGATCGCGCATATATTTGCCTCCTTCAACAATACGATCATCACCGTGACGGACCTATCGGGAGCCGAGACGGTGACTAAGAGCAGCGGTGGTATGGTCGTCAAGCAGGACAGGAACGAAAGTTCCCCCTATGCAGCCATGCAGATGGCTTCAAACGTCGCACAGGTAGCACGTGAGAAAGGTATCACCGGTGTCCATGTCAAGGTCAGGGCACCAGGCCGGGGAAAACAAAGAAGCCCGGGACCTGGAGCACAGGCGGCAATCCGTGCACTGGCCAGGGCAGGCATGCGGATCGGACGTATTGAAGATGTCACTCCGGTCCCGCACGACTCAATCCGGGCAAAAGGCGGAAGGCGTGGGCGGAGAGTGTAATGGAGATCATATTCAACAGGCTTGACGAAAATTCATGCCGTTTCCAGATAGGACCGGTCAATACAGCGTTTGCCAATTCATTCCGCAGGGCAATGATCGGAGAGGTCCCTACACTGGCGATAGAAGATATCCGGATTTATGACAATACGAGTGCACTCTTTGATGAAATACTTGCACACCGGATCGGCCTGATCCCAATCAGGACCGACCTGTCGAGCTATGTCAGGAGAGAAGAGTGTTCCTGCAACGGGGAAGGGTGTCCGGTATGCAGGGCCACGTTTACCATGAGCGTGGAAGGCCCGGGGATGGTATATTCCAGGGACCTTATTCCTGAAGACCCGGCAACGACACCTGCCTATGATACTATCCCCATTGTCAAGCTGACAAAAGACCAGAAGGTTGTCGTGGAGGCCCATGCAATCCTCTCTACGGGAAAAACGCATGCAAAATGGCAGCCGACGACAGCATGCGGGTACAAGAATTATCCACTCATCACCATTGGCGATGCATGCGATGGCTGCGGCCAGTGCGTTGAAGAATGCCCGAGGGTGGTTCTCGAGGTGGAAGGTGCCCGCGTTAAGGTAGTCCCGGGTCGTATAGAGGAGTGCTCTCTCTGCGGGTTATGTGAAAAAGCATGCCTTGGAAGCGGAATCGGGGAAGAGCCGGCAATCAAGGTCTCATTCGAGAAAAATCGTTATATATTCGTAGTCGAAGGCGACGGCTCCCTGCCGGTTAAGGAGATCATCGAGCATGGTCTCCAGTTTATAAAAGACCAGTCCGAGGAGCTGAAAGAGAAGATCGGTGAAATATCGGGAGGTACAGGAGATGAAAAGCAGGAGTAAGACCAATCCGCGCCTGGTAAACCTCATCTCACTGCTGAAGAACACTTCGCGTGAGAACGGGGTTAATATCTGGCGGGATATTGCCACAAGGATTGAAGCATCCAGTAGTAAGTATGCTGAAGTAAACCTGAGCAAGATCAACCGTTATGCAAACAACGGCGAAACGATCATTGTTCCCGGGAAGGTCCTTGGCAGTGGTGTCATTGAGGCATCGGTAAAAGTTGCAGCATTGAATTTTTCAGAGTCTGCGGCTGAAAAAATTACCGGTGCGAAAGGGCAGTGTATGAGTATCGAACAATTGCTGAAAGACAACCCAAAGGGTAGTCAGGTAAGGATTCTGAGGTGAAGTTTCATGGTTACAATTATTGATGGTGACGGACTTCTCCTCGGACGGCTTGCAAGCCTCGTTGCCCAGCGGGCATTACATGGCGAGACCATTGCAATTGTCAATGTCGAGAAAGTAATCATATCGGGCAGCAGGGCCAGGGTCCTTGACAACTACGACCATAAGCGGTCCCGTGGTTCGACTGAAGGCGGCCCGTTTTTCCCACGGAGACCTGACCATATTATGAAGCGTACTATCCGCGGGATGCTCCCCTATAAAAGAGAACGTGGTATTGACGCATTCAAGCGGATTAAGACGTATGTTGGAGTCCCATTTGAATTCCAGGGAAAAGAAACAGAGACTCTGGAGGAAGCCCATATGAACCGTCTGAACAATGCGCAGTATATCACGCTCGGTGCAGTGAGCACATTCCTTGGAGCTAAATACTGAGGGGTGGAGATATGGTAAAGATTATCAATACAAGTGGCAAAAGAAAAACAGCGATCGCCCGTGCGACAATGAAAGCCGGGAAAGGCAGGATCCGTATCAACTCGGTACCACTCGAGATCTATGGCACAGAGCTCGTCAGGATGAAAATCTCCGAGCCCATCCTCCTCATGCCGACCGCGGTTGAGGGTGTGGATGTCGCCATTGATGTGCAGGGTGGAGGTATCATGGGACAGGCCGAAGCAATCAGGACTGCGCTCGCCCGTGGTATCCTGAAGTGGTCAAACGACCCCCAGATCAAGGAAGTCTACCTTGCATATGACCGTACCCTGCTCGTCAACGACTCCAGGCAGAAAGAAGCGAAGAAACCGCACGGTCGCGGTGCACGTAAGAAATTCCAGAAATCGTATCGTTAAGGAACAAAACGAGATTGAGTCGGTATGATACCTGTACGATGTTTCACCTGCGGCAAGGTTATTTCCCCCGCGTATGAAGAATTTAAACACCGCCGTGATGCAGGCGAGGATCCCAAAAAGATCCTCGACGATCTCGGCATGGACCGCTACTGCTGTCGGCGCATGCTGCTGACGCACAAGGAGATTATTGACGATATCAACCCGTACCAGTGAGGGGTCGTGGGGTAGCCTGGAATCCTATGGCGTTCGGGATGCCGTAACCTGAGTTCGAATCTCAGCGACCCCATTTATTGTTAATGCGAAAAATTTGAGGACTGATAATGCAATCGTATACCCGATATGAAAGAGCCCGGATAATCGGTGCCAGGGCCCTGCAAATATCGATGGGTGCCCCACTCCTGATTACGACCGAAAAGTGTGACCCGCTCGAGATTGCAATCGAGGAATTTCAGCAGAACATCATACCCATCACGGTGAAGAGGAAGTAGGCATGACGATCATACAGGAGATCCAGTTAAGGACGATACTGGACAGCCGTGGCAATGCTACTGTGGAAGCAGATATTTATACAGAAGATGGATTTGGGCGTGCTTCAGCACCAAGCGGAGCCAGCACCGGGAAATTTGAAGCAAAAGTTAAGTCCCCGGAAGAAGCTGTGATATTTGCGCGGGAGAACCTACTACCCAAACTCATCGGTACGGATTCACGCGAGCAGATCCATATTGATGGGTTGCTCCGGGAAATTGATGGCTCGTCTGATTTCAGTATAATCGGAGCAAATATTGCTGTCGCGCTTTCGATTGCGAATGCGAAGGCTGCAGCATCATCGCTCGGTCTTGAGTTGTACAGTTATCTTGGCGGTGCATTCGTCATGGATACCCCGTTTCCATTGGGAAATGCCATTGGTGGTGGTGCGCACGCCGCGAATGCAACAGAAATCCAGGAGTTCCTGGTTGTTCCAACCGGAGCATCAGGTGCAAAAGAGGCAATTTTTGCCAATGCTGCAGTCCACCGCAAGGTTCGGGACCTCTTAAAGGCCCGCGATAAACCATGCGGTAAAGGTGACGAAGGGGCATGGGCACCAGAGATCACGGATCGCGCTGCATTCGAGATAGTTAAGGAAGCCACCGGATTCGTCTCTGACGATATCGGGTTTGGTATCGGTATGGGGATTGATGTTGCGTCAAGCCAGATGTGGCATGAGAATGATAGTAAATACCACTACCGCGATACAACCAGGACAACTGAAGAACAAATCGCATATATTTGTGAACTTGTCGACCAGTATGGGCTGATTTATGTGGAAGACCCTCTTCATGAGGATGATTTCGCAGGGTTTGCCGAGCTGACCGACTTGGTTGGCGATAGGTGCCTGATCTGCGGTGATGACCTGTTTGTCACAAACCCGGGTCGTATTATCGATGGTATCAGCAATGGTTCAACAAATTGTGTCCTGATAAAACCGAACCAGATCGGTACTCTGACAGAGACGTTTGAGGCCATTAGGCTTGCGCACACGAATGGGATGGACACCGTGATGAGCCACCGTTCAGGAGAGACAACAGATACTGCAATTTCGCATCTTGCCACGGCATTTAACTGTATTTTCCTAAAAACAGGGATAGTTGGTGGCGAGAGGATTGCGAAACTGAATGAACTTATTCGAATTGAGGAGATGCTAGAATGACAGAAACAGAGATGGAAATTGAATTGAAAGAGCCGCTCGTCCCCGTCGAAGAATACCTCGCTGCAGGGATTCACATCGGGACGCAGCAGAAAAGCAAGGACATGAAGAAATTTATTTACCGGGTCAGGGGGGACGGTCTATATATCCTTGATATCAGGGAGACCGATGGGCGGATCAAGACTGCAGCCAAGTTCCTGAACCAGTTTGATGCTCCTAATATCCTCGTCGTGACCTCGCGCCAGTATGGACAGTACCCTGCAAAGAAATTCGCTGAGACAATTGGTGGAATGGCCGTGACAGGACGGTTCATACCCGGGATGCTGACAAATCAGAACCTCCACAACTATATCGAACCGGAAGTGGTCGTCGTCACTGACCCGATTGGTGATGCACAGGTCGTAAAAGAAGCCGTTCAGAGCGGAATACCGATCCTAGCCCTCTGTGATACCAACAATATGACAAGTTTCGTTGACCTTGTCATACCGACCAACAACAAGGGTCGAAAGGCACTTGGTATGATTTATTATCTTCTCACTCGGGAGATGCTCCGGCTCCGCGGGATTACTACGTCACTCACTCCTGAAGATTTTGAGACCGAGTTCTAGATATACCATCAGTATGAGAGGTTAGTCCGATGAAGTTGCGTCCATGCGCTGTATCAGGCATGTTCTATCCATGTGATCCGGACCACCTTGAACAACTGTTGGCTAAATTTTTTTCTGATTCTGGTAATGGTCGTAAATCCATTGGGATCGTGGCTCCTCATGCCGGGTATATTTATTCCGGAAGGGTAACTGCTCTTTCCTATGCGTCGATAAACCCCGGATTTTCAGGCACATTTATTTTAATTGGTCCAAGTCATCGCGGTTTTGAGACGTGTGTATCGTTGTTACCGTGGGAGACGCCGCTTGGTATCGTGGACAATGACAATGAATTAGGTGAGGCCCTGAATATTGATCCTGACGAGGTCTCACACCTGGATGAGCACTCTCTTGAAGTCCAGGTACCATTTATTAAGTACAGGTTTCCCCGGGCAAGGATAACCCCGATAATGATGGGAAGGCAGGATTACAGGAGTGCGCAGGTATTATCAGAGCAGATTACCGGTGCTCTCAAGCGCACTGGAAGGGATGTCCGGATTATCGCATCATCAGATTTCTCTCATTATGTACATGCGGATGTTGCAAGGGACAATGACCTCTATGCCATCGAGGCGTTGAACAAGTTTAATATCCCTGAATTCTACAGGCGGATCGGAGAACGGAATATCACTGCGTGTGGGTATGGTCCGATATCAGCGATGATGCTTGCCTGCCATGAATTAGGAAGTCGGAAAGCAGAGTTAATTCATTATGCCACGAGTGGGGACATCACCGGGGATAATTCTGCGGTAGTGGGATATGCGGCCATCGCGGTGATATAGTGGTCACATGGAGCGCACCTGGAAAGGTTTTCCTTTTCGGTGAGCATGCAGTGGTATATGGGAAACCCGCAATCGCAATGGCAATCAAGCCCCGTGTCTTCGTTACTGTCCGGAAAAGTCGGGCCCCGCACCCTGCAAAATCCCCTTATATTGACAGTTGCTTTGATGAGATGGGTGTAAAAGGTAGCGTGTACATCAATTCCCAGCTGCCGAGTTCATCGGGCCTTGGGTCTTCAGCGGCAGTAACCGTCGCAACGCTTGCCGCGATCAACGATGAATTCGATATGAATCAGTCACGCGAGCAGATTGCCGAAATGGCTTTTAATATTGAAAAGAAAGTTCAGAAAGGGCGGGCAAGTCCTACGGATACCACGGTGTCCACCTATGGGGGATTGGTTTTTATCATGGGTGCGGCGAGAAGACGTCTGCCACCGGAAAATTTCCAGATGGTTGTTGGAAACACCATGGTTTCCCACAGTACCTCAAAAATGGTCGAGATGGTTGCCGACTTTAAGAAAAAAAATCCGGAAATATGTGATCCGGTCCTGGATGCAATCGGAGGCATAACCATGTGTGCGATGCATCATCTGGTTGATCCTGTCCAGCTTGGGAGGTTGATGAACATGAACCACTCACTTCTCGATGTGCTTGGTGTTGGCCACCCCGCATTGTCGCGGCTGGTGCTATCTGCCAGAGCCGCAGGTGCATACGGGGCTAAGATTACCGGGGCCGGCGGTGGGGGTTGTATGGTTGCTTTATGCCCAAAGCACCTGAAAAGCCGTATTGCTGTTGCGATTGAGGCATGTGAGGCGCGTGCCTTTGTTACAAATATTGACAATGAGGGAGTACGAAAGGAGAAGGATGTCTGAACGGGTACTCCTGAAACTGGGCGGCAGTATCATCACCGATAAGGCAGCGGATGGTATTATCCGGTCTGATGAGATCGACAGGATTGCGGAAACAATAGCCGTGCGGAAAGGGATATCACTTGTTATAGTTCATGGTGCGGGTTCCTGCGGTCACCCGGAAGCGAGTCGTTACCAGGTGAGTTCCGGAGTTTCTGTAGAAAATCGTGAAGGGATCTTTTTTACGCATATGGCGGTAAGAAGGCTGAATGATTCCATCGTCCTGGCGTTACGCAACGCAGGTGTGGAAGCCGTGGGAGTACAGCCCCTTTCAGCCTGTATTGCGGATAAGGGCCGGCTAATATCATGTGAGTACCGGTCGCTTGAATGTATGCTCGGGCTTGGTATTGTCCCGGTACTTCATGGTGATATGGTAATGGATTGTACCACCGGTGCGTGTGTGGTATCAGGTGACCAGCTGGTCAGGTTTCTGTCAATATCTCTTGGTATACGGCGTATCGGGCTTGCCACGGATGTACCTGGCGTTTTCAGTGATGGGAGAGTGCTCAATGAGATCACGCCCAAAATGGCCGGTACCCTTGTGCTTGGGGATTCAAATCATACGGATGTCACCGGGGGAATGCGTGGAAAGGTGAACGAGCTTTGCCAGCTTGCCGAAGCGGGAATTCCCTCTGATATATTCCATGTTTCACGGATAGGCGATTTTCTCGATGACATGCCGCATGGTGGTACAAGAGTGAGGGGGCAGGGAAATGTCTGACCCTGTATCACTCACATCGTCGAGGAAACTTGACCATCTCCGTATTTGTATTGAAAAGTCTATAGAACGTGGATACACCGGGTTTAATGATGTTCGGCTGGTTCATAATGCCCTGCCGGAATGTGATATGGACAGGATTGATACAGGGTCCCGGTTTCTCGGGCATCGTTCCAAATTTCCCCTGTTCATCGCTGCGATGACGGGTGGTCACCCTGAAACCCTTGAAGTTAACAGGCGACTTGCAAGAGCTGCCCATACCTATGGTCTTGGGATTGGTGTGGGGTCACAACGGGCTGCCCTTGAGAACCCGGACCTGGAAGAAACGTTTTCAGTTGCCAGAGATGAGGCACCCCATGCGTTTTTGGTTGCGAACCTTGGAATTGTACAGCTCCGCAATCACGGAAACGAATGGGCTGACCGGGCGGTATCGATGATCCAGGCGGATGCCATTGCCATCCATGTCAACTTTCTGCAGGAGGCAATTCAGCCTGAGGGAGATCATGACGCCTCAGGGTGCCTCGATGCGCTTAGAATATTATGTGAAGATTTTAAGTACCCGGTCATCATAAAAGAAACCGGGAGTGGAATTTCAGCAGAGACTGCCGGTGCAGTCTTTGGAGCAGGAGTAAAGGCTATTGATATAGGTGGCTGGGGTGGAACTTCCTGGGCCGCGATTGAGAGTATAAGGGCGGAGGAAAGCTCAAGCGAGAGGGATAAGGGTCTGATTGGCCTTGGACAGGAATTTACAGACTGGGGGATACCCACCGTTGTGAGTTTGTGTGATGTATCACGGACAGGCGGGCCCATAATAGCCACGGGTGGCATCAGAACTGGCGTGGATATGGCCAAGTCCCTTGTGCTTGGGGCGGACCTCTGTGGAATGGCCTTGCCACTCTTACAGCCTGCAATCAAAGGCGAAAAAGCGTTATTTGATGCAATTGACACGATTGAGCACCAGTTCAGAGTGGCGATGTTCCTGACCGGGTCTCGTACTATTGCAGATCTTAAGGTTAAACATGCAATTATAACGGGGAAAACCCGGCAGATGGTGGATAGCATAATGGAGGAATATAATGGATATTGAAATTATTGCCGTTGGCGGATATGATGAGGTCGGGAGGAATATGACCGCCGTCCGCTGCGGGAAAGAGATTGTTATCTTTGATATGGGTCTCCGGCTTGACCAGGTGATGATTCATGAGGATGCAGAGATGGAAAATCTGCATTCTCTGGACCTGATTCAGATGAAGGCAATCCCTGATGATACGGTGATGAATGCGGTTGAGGGTAGTGTTAAGGCAATTGTTTGTTCACATGGACATCTTGATCATATCGGGGCCATACCAAAACTTGCACACCGTTATAACGCCCCTATTATCAGTACACCTTATACTACCGAATTAATCCGGCAGCAAATATCGGGTGATCAGAAATTCGGGGTTAACAACAAGTTATTCGCGTTAAAGGCCGGCCAGAAATATACACTTTCACAGAACCTTGTGCTTGAGTTTGTACGGATGCAGCACAGCATTATTGATACGGTAATACCCGTCCTTCATACGCCCCATGGGGCCATTGTATATTCGTGTGATTTCAAACTGGACCGCACACCTGTAATTGGAGACCCGCCTGATTTTGCCCGCCTTGCCCAGATCGGAAAAGAAGGTGTCATTGCACTGATCGTGGAGAGTACGTATGTTGAGAACAGAGGACGTGCGCCAAGCGAGCGGATTGCAAGGGATCTTGTACGGGACACTATTACGAGCTACGAGGACGACAAAAATGCCATCCTTGTATCCACATTCTCCTCGCATATCGCCAGGGTCAAGACTATTGCAGAGTGTGCACATGAGATCGGGAGGAAACCAGTTCTTCTTGGGCGTTCAATGGAGCGTTATAGCTCCACTGCTGAGCAGATGAAACTCGTGGCATTCCCTGATACCGTAAGCATGTTCGGGGACCGGAGGACTGTTGACCGTATGATGAGGAGGATGATGAAGTCCGGCAAGGAAAAATTCCTTCCCATTATTACAGGTCACCAGGGTGAACTCGGGTCAATCCTCTCGCGACTGGTGCATGGTGATACCCCGTACCAGCTTGAAAGAGGAGATAAAATCCTATTTTCGGCAAAAGTTATTCCAAACCCCATGAACCGTGGTCAGCGTTACATGGTGGAGGCGCATTTAGGGATGACCGGGGCGAGAGTATTCGAAGACCTCCATGTCAGTGGTCATGCGTACCGGGAGGACCATTATGAAATCATCCATCTGTTAAACCCGCAACATATTATTCCTGCACACGGGAATATCCGGATGACCTCTGCCTACGCAGAATTTGCATCTGAAATCGGGTTTACCCTCCATAATGACGTGCATATCATGTCAAATGGGCATAGATTAAAAATAAACTAGAGATAACTGGAGACAATCATGGATCTGATGGAGTATCTGGATTCAACACAGAAACAGGTTGACAGGATGATCGACCGGTTTTTTGGGGATGAATTTTTGGAGTTAGGGAAAGCGAGTGCCCATCTCCTGCTTGCTGGTGGGAAACGTCTGCGCCCTGCCGTGGTGATGCTCGCTGCTGATGCAGTGAAACGAGGGAGTTCGGATGAGGTAATGCCCGCGGCATTGGCGCTTGAACTGACGCACAGCTTCACCCTGATCCATGATGATATTATGGATAGTGATGCGTTCCGCCGGGGTGTTCCGACTGTCCATACCAAATGGGATGAACCCACTGCGATTCTTGCAGGGGATGTGCTCTATGCACGGGCATTCGAGTTTATCAGCATCGCGGAAGCCTCAGATAATGCGAAAGTCCGGGCGATTTCGATGCTTGCAGCAGCCTGTGTCGAGGTATGTAATGGTCAGCATATGGACATGTCGTTTGAGAAACGCAACGATGTCACAGTTGGGGAGTACCTTGAAATGGTCTCCAAAAAGACCGGTGCACTGTATGCAGCGTCAGCTGGGATTGGGAGTATTCTCGCTGGCGGGAATGCCGTCAAGACCCACGCGCTCTATCACTACGGGCTTTATACTGGCATGGCATTTCAGATCCAGGATGACCTTATCGATATTATGACCACTCCCGAAAAGAGTGGGAAGGACCGCGCATCTGATATCCGGGAGGGCAAACAGACGCTGATTACTCTCAAGGCAAAAGAAAAGGGGCTAGATCTTTCGGAATACAGACGCGAACTCACCGATCAGGAGATAGATGAACTCATCGAAAGGCTTGATTCACTCGGGGTAATCAGGGATGTGAAGGAAACGGCCCTTGAACTTGTAGGGAAAGGAAAAGAGATCGTTTCAATATTGCCTGATTCAGAGGCAAAAAGGCTCCTCATTGATATCGGGGATTATTTTGTGACCCGAGGGTACTGATATGATTACAGATCCAAAAAGCGCGCTTTATATTTTTGCACTCCAGAATGCAGTCAAACATAACAGCCTCCCGAAAAGTGGCACAGTTATCGGGATGGTCATGGGAAAATATCCGGAGTTCCGATCACAGGCACAGGAAATAGCCCTGCTTGCAAAGGAAGTACTTGCCGAGGTGGAACAACTCAGCCCCGATGAGCGCAGGAAAAAACTGGGCGATCTCGCCCCCGGGTTGATTGAGGAGATGAATGCACCAAAAGTTCATACTCACGAACTCCCCCCTCTGGAAAAGGCTGAAAATGGCGTGGTGATGAGGTTTGCGCCCAACCCCAGTGGGCCGCTCCATCTTGGTCATGCGCGGGCAGCAGTACTGAATGATGCGTATGTCGAACGTTATGGCGGCAGGTATATCCTTCGCATAGAGGATACTGACCCAAAAAGGGTGGACCCTGATGCGTACCAGATGGTGCAGGAAGATATCGAATGGATGGGCCTCCGAATTACTGACATATTCTACCAGAGTGACCGTTTTGACCAGTATTATAAAATTGCAAGGGATCTGATTGGACTTGGCGGTGCATACGTATGTACCTGCGATAATGAGCAGTTCCGTCTTTTG
>Ga0194039_1000098_pt1 | contig 55961 bp, 54 predicted proteins | sample JunL228m_MetaG_FD_148679 | JGI IMG/M metagenome (GOLD analysis project Ga0194039, IMG submission 148679) | Anoxic zone freshwater microbial communities from boreal shield lake in IISD Experimental Lakes Area, Ontario, Canada - Jun2016-L227-8m | ecosystem: Environmental > Aquatic > Freshwater >...
AGGGAGGGTTCAGCTATGATAGACTCAATGATGAACTTCGGGGTCTCCTGCGGAGATCTTACTTCCCCTCAGTTCATAAAAAATACAGAAGACAAAAGACCATTTACACAAAATTCCTTAAACAGCCAGCTTAAGTAAGTTGATTGATTAAGGCGCAACATGTTGCGCCTTTTTTCTTGCTCCTATTATGATAAGAGGACTTGCTTGTTAATTGCCTTTTCGCTTCCGGCAATTGAAATCGTGCATACTACATCACCTGAAACATTTACAACTGTTCTGCACATATCTACTATTCGGTCAACTCCCAAAATCAATGCAATTCCCTCTGCAGGAATACCTACCATGAGAAGGATAGTTGTAAGAGTAATTGTCGCTCCGCTCGGGATACCTGCTGCACCTGCAGATGTAAAAACAGCCGTAAACAATATAGCGCATAGCATTGGCGCCGATAACTCTACATGATAAATCTGAGCTATGAAAATCACTGCCACACTCTGCATTATAGCAGAGCCATTCATATTAACTGAAGCTCCAAGCGGAAGTATAAACCTGCAAAAATCCTTTTCCACACCAAACTTTTCTTCGCATACCTCCATTGCAAAAGGAAGCGTAGCCTTTGAACTTGATGTGGCAAAAGCCACCACTGCAATATCTTTGAACTTAGCTAAAAATTTTAGAGGCTTCAATCCTGTAGTAACATATAATACCGGGCAGTACACGATAATGAACTGCAATACAAGACCAATTAAAATTGCGACTATGTAAAGCAGAAGACCTAAGATTGTGGAAAGTCCTTGAGTAGCGGTTACTTTCAGAAGAAGACAAAATACGCCGATTGGCGCAACCTTCATAACCATCTTAATGATCTCAATCATTATCTCCATTATGTAATGGAATACTTCATTAACTTTCTTCATTCGCTCGCCACCCACCATAACGATTGCGACACCCAGAAATATCGCAAAGAAAATTATTTGCAGCATGTTGGCTTCAGCAAAAGACGCAAAAGGATTTTTCGGAAACATATTTAGGAATACATCCATAATATTCATGGACGCAACGCCTTTCGACAAATCCAGGCCTTCACCCATATTGCCAACTTTGCCGGGATTAATTATGAAAGCTACGCAAAGACCGATAACAAGAGCAGCAAGCGTGGTAAAAAAGAAATAAAGACCTGCTTTAAGACTGACTCTCTTAAGCTTTCCTTTATCCTGCCCGAGTTCAACTATGCCTCCTACGATAGCCAGGAAGACAATCGGCAATACACCCATGAGAAGCAGTTTCAGGAATGCTTCGCCTATAGGACCAATCGAATACTTTTCAACCATCTTATATTGGGCAATAAAATTATATTTGTGCCCAAAATAGTTGATGATAAGACCAATAACTATTGCCAGCCCCATAGCAATTAGAATCTGATTTGAATTGGATTTGCTCCCGCCTTGCTTTGCCATAAAAATTACCCCTTGAGTATTTGGTTTTAAGGATTAATGAAAAAGATTATAGTATGGAAGCTTAGGAATTGTCAAATGAGCTTGAAAGTTAACAAAAATAAAAAAGGCTAAAACTTTACAGTCTTAGCCTTAAGCATCAGATAATATTTACAGTTATTTGCAATCAACAAGTCTGTATTCAATATCCTTGAAGTCGGCTTCAGTAATCTTTTCACGGATTATTTTACCATTCTCATCTCTGGCTCCTACAAAGTAGTCAACTTTGCCTAAAACAGATCTGGAAGAATACTTATAACAATTGCTCTCTTCCAGGGTTACGCACTGATTTAATTCTTTGCTACAAATTTTCATAATTTCCTCCTCCATATAAATTATGGAATATATGACACTTAAAAAGTATCATGCTTCAAGATACTCTTGCCGGCAATGGAATCAAACTTTGTGTTTTTTCTTAATTCAAAACTAACAATGCTTTCCTCAGATGCTATTCTTGAGGCTAAATGTAAGGCTAAAAGCCTTTGATATATTGAGTTTTTCACAATTAAGGAATAGAATAAAAGCTCTAAATAGACAATAAAACAGTGGAGATTGGCATTGAAGGATATCGAAAAATATTTTACCACCTCGGAACAAGCTACTGAACAAGTTGCTTTTGAGATTGCTCAGAAAATGGAAAGCGGCTCACTTATAGCGCTTATAGGCAACCTGGGCACCGGAAAAACTGTGTTTGCAAGAGGGTTTGCCAAGGGCCTTGGCATCAAGGACATAGTTTGCAGTCCTACATTCAATATAGTAAGAGAATATCCTTACAAAAATAATAAGTGGATGTATCACATGGACTTATATAGAATTAACGACTCTGCTGCTGCACTCTCTTTTGGTATCGAAGATTATATAAATAACCCTGATGCCATTACATTAATCGAATGGCCTGAAAGGATTTCCGATATTCTTCCTGCTGATATGATTTCAGTTGAAATTAAAAGACTTAATGATACAAACAGAGAGATAACTATTACCCGACAAACTCTTTGAAGTCTTCAGGCAAGGGACTTTCGATTGACAAGATATTACCTTTAATCGGATGAGGTATTTCTATTTTCCAGGCATGCAGCATCTGTCTTGGAGCAATGATGTCCTGTTTTCCGCCGTAAAGTTTATCTCCAAGCACAGGAAGTTTCATATAAGCAAGATGCACTCTTATCTGATGAGTTCTCCCTGTAAGTATCTGAACATCAAGAAGAGAAAGAGTAGTACCCTGATATTCAAATGTTTTTACACAGTCATAAATAGTTATAGCATCTTTGCCGTTATGATTAACTACTGCCATTTTCTGCCTGTTTATTTTATGTCTGCCAATCAATGTTTCAATTTTCTCTCTTTGTTTTTTAGGTTTACCAAGAACTATTGCCTTGTAGGTCTTCTTAACTACTCTTGAGGCAAAACTTTCACAAAGTCTGGCTTTGCTTATTGGGTTTTTGGCCACAATAAGGCACCCTGAAGTATCTTTGTCCAGTCTGTGAACAATGCCAGGCCTATTCAAGGATGATTCATCAGCACTTTCGTCAGTAAGATTTTCAAGGAAGTTTTCATCTTTTCCAAGAAGGGCATTAACGACAGTCCCAGTCCAGTTACCTGCGGCCGGATGAACTACGACACCTGCAGGTTTATCAATGACCAGCAAATCATCGTCCTCGAAAAGAATCTTAAACTTGAATTCTTCAGCTGTAGGAATAGCCGTTTCTAACTTCTCTGGCCAATCAATAGTTATTTTGTTTCCTTTGAATACAAGCGTCTTATTAGCAACTTCTTTCCCATTAAGTTTAACTTTGCCGTGAGCTAAAAGTTCCTGCAGATAGGTTCTGGAATATTGAGGAAACAACGAGTGAAGAAACTTATCTATCCGCTCGCTAGACTCAGTTTCTACTTTTATGATATTTGCAAGATTAGGTTTTTCGGTCATAAAATTTTTACTTTTTTGATCCTTTCATCACTTTGTGATGGATATAAAGGTAAACAACAACAGCTATGACAAGTCCAACTATAATCCATATGAAATGCTCGGAGAGAAGGTTTTTACCTTTATGAACAAGATCAGCATACGACATATTGCCAGCAACATGTCCGAGATAGTAACCAATATAAGTGAGGATAATACACCAGATCCCTGCGCCGAGAGTAGTATAAAATGAAAATCTCTTAAGATCCATTCTAGAAAGTCCGGCAGGAATTGAAATAAGGTGTCTTATGGCGGGCAGAAATCTGCAAACAAAAGTCGTTATATCACCATATTGCCTGAATATTTCTTCAGAGCGCTCCAAGAATTGAGGTTTAAGAAAAAAATATTTTCCGTATTTGTATAGAATAGGTCTCCCAAGCCAAAGGGATAGGTAATAGTTAAACATTGCGCCGGCCAACGAACCAAAGGCGCCCATAAGTACCGCTACAATAGCATCAAGATGAGGCGACTGAAATGTAAGGCCGCATCTGAATGCGAGGAAGCCAGCCGGAATCATAATAACTTCGCTCGGAAGCGGTATAAATGAGCTCTCAATTGCCATGAGAACAAAAATTATCACAAATCCCCAAACATGCGCGTGGGTAGCGGCGAATTCTATATGCCGAATCAAAATCTCGGTCATTGTATTTTTCTCCTATTGATTAAATTTCTTTAGCTGTGAAGAGCCTTAATATAAGGTAATATAACTAAAACACTAGTCTTACTTTCTCCTAAACGCCAGAACTGTTATATCATCGAACTGTATGCAGTTGTCGAAAATCTCGACAGCGTGAATTATTTCAGAACATATTTCTTTGAGCTCACAATCATGGTTGGCGACAGCTATTTCCGAAAGGCGTTCTTCTTCAAAGAGTTCCTCTGATGGTGAAGTAGCCTCTGTGATGCCATCCGTGTAGAGGATCATGGTTTCGCCAGGATTTATGACATCTTCACCAAGAGCAAAATCCAAACCTGGAATGAACCCGGCAACGGCATTGCCAAGCTTGCCAAAGTACCTGAATTTACCATCAGGAGTCAAAAGCAATGCCTCGTTATGACCTGCGTTTGCATAATTCAACTTGCCTGAATTCAGATCTACATAACATAGAAAAACAGTTACAAACATCTCTGTGCCGTATTGCGACATTATCTCATTTGCTGTACGCATGGCGACAGCAGGATTATCTGGCTCATTAACGCAGGCATTCCTTATGACATTTTTAGCGATGCTCATGAAAAAAGCAGCTGAAATTCCTTTACCGGAAACATCTGCAACCAAGAACATTAATCTGTTTTCATCAAGCATCATCAAGTCATAGAAATCTCCTGCTACTTCCTTAGCAGGAATTAGTTCACAAAATAGAGAAAACCTGCTGTCCTTTAGAAAAAGATCCCATCTGGGGAGTAAAGACTGCTGTATTTTTCTGGCGATATCCATTTCAGACTCTACTTTGCTCTGTGATTCCATTTCAACTTCAAGGTTCTTCATGTAGGTTCTAAGTTCCCCTGATAAACGGTTGAAAGATATACCCAGATCATGTATTTCCCTTCCGCCTTTTGCCATGACAGTTACGCCGAAATTACCCTTGCTCATCTTCAGCGCTCTCTCGCTAAATCCTCTAATAGGAATGACAATGTATCTTCTAAATAAAAAGGCAATTATCAAAGCTGCACAACCAAAAAAAAGAATGCTGACAAGAATAAAATTCGCATTAAAATCATAGATGACATCTCGCATAATTTTTCTGGCTTCAATTGCTGGCTCCAGAAATATTGAATAAGGAATAGCAGTAAAAAGAACCCAATTCCCATAAGTCATTTTATGATATATAAATACATAATCCATTGAGTTAAGATTTATATGAAATTGCCCGCTATTGCCATTGGCTACCTTGCTTCCAAGAATTCTTAAGTCCGGGATATTTGAGTCGAAAGCATAGGCTCTCAGGTGCGCAAAAATATTACTTCCGTCTTTCTGGTCTGAAGCCATAAGACTTATCGCATTGAAGCCTAGGATATCAAGGCTGTCCTTTTGAAGAATGACAAACTCCGAAGTATCTGTTTCAAAAACAAAGGTAAAAACATATTTCTTAGCAAATTCAGAGAGCTCCAACCCCTTCCAATGTTTAATAATCTGGATCTCCTCTTTTTCCATATCCTTAGTTAAATTTTCAAGATTTATGCCAACTGCGCCCGATAATTTGAGTTTCCCAGTAGTCTTGTCAAAGTATTTAGCAGAACATGTTATAGCATTGGTTGCCACCATACTCTTAAACCGATAATCAACTTCCAAGGTAGTTCCAGAATCAGATAGAAACTCTGAATAGACACTATCCATATATTCCTTGAGGAATTCAGCGCTGGAGATCATAGACACATTAAAAGCGTTACTCTTTGTAGAAAAAATTTCATAGTAGCGGGAGAAAAGCATTAGATTGAAGTTCTCAAAATATTTAGAATTAGAGAGAATAACTTCGATTAGTGGATTAAAAAAAGACAATGAGTAATAGAGTTTTATGTCATCATTAGATATGATGCTGTTCCTATCGCACAAAATATCCAAAACGCCCTTGCTATCTCTTATATATAGGCCTCTTTTCTCATCTTTAATGAAAGTATCACGATACTCAGATAACGCCTTATCTTCAAATTTGAATTTCGATGAATTTTCGCAGATAAAGGCAGCCTGAGTAGCATAAACATTGGCTAGATTTACTCCTAATTCAAAAACATATGAATACTCTTTGGCTTTTCTATCCATAAGAGCCATTATATAATTTACATACTCGCTAGTTATATCTTTCTCTGCTACTGAGATAGAAATATTTCCAAGTTTAACTATTGTTTTTGTAGATATAAAACCAATAAAGAGTATAGAAGTCAAAAAGATAACGACAAGCCATATAATGACTGTAGAATTTAGACCTAATTTTTTCTTTTTTTCAACTTCCATAATGTTTCAAAACTGAATTTAGTTCATACTCTGAAGATTTTCTAGAAAAGACCAGAACAGCCTTATCTTCTTCATTTATATCTTTGAATTTCTTGATATCTTCCGTAACATTTGCACAACACTCCTCAGAAGAAAGAACCATGCAGTTTTTAACAATCACTTCTAATCTATTTGCGCTATAAAGTTCGCCTTTGGCATCAAGAGCATCCATCACGCCTTTGGTAAAAAGAAACAGTTTGCTTTTCGAGACAAGAGTCTTTTCTTCATAGTGATACAGGGCATCACTGATTAGACCCAGAACAGGAGACCTCTGATGCGATAATTCTTCAATATAGCCGCTTGGCGAAAGCTTTAACATATTTATAAAACCTGCAAAAGAGTAGTAAACGGTAGATACTTTTTCGTCATAGAAAACCAAACCCAGAGACAAAAACATATCAATATCCCGACTTTCACAAAGAACTCTATTAACTTCGCCTATGACTTCTGCAGGATTATTAGGGTATTTCAGGCATACATCTTTTATCAGGGTCTTTGCTACCATCATGAAAAATGCCGCAGAAATATTTTTACCAGAAACTTCTCCAATCAAGAATGCGATTTTATCTTTTGTAAGAGGGAAATAATCATAAAAAACGCTGGAGATAATCTCATTCGAAATAACTTTGGCATGAATGTCAGCATCCGAATTATTTAAAATAGAAAGTGTTGAATGAGGCAGAACTGCCGCCTGTATTTGCTTGGCTATATTTACCTCATTCTCAACATAAAGCCTTTTTGAAATCCTATCTTTGACATCTCCGGAATATTGTTTCAATGTGCTGGATAGAAAATTAAAAGAGCTGATCATATCAGAGATTTCTTTTGTTCCGCTGCCTTGGAGTTGCAAACCAAACTCTCCTTTCATGAGTTGTTTTACAGCAAATTCGAGTTTGGTTATTGGAATGATGACGATTCTTCTAAAAACAACAGCCAGAATTATTATGCAGATTAACACATATATTGCGCCAAAAACAATCAGATTGAAAGCCAAAACATGAAATGACTTATTTATCTGATTTTTTGCGAATAAGATAGAGCCTACCAACTCCTGATTTGGCACCAATGAACATAGCACCCAGTTATTTACAGAAATTTTCGAAAAAACAAAAAGAAATTCTTTCCCATTCAATTCGATACTGCTCCAATTGTCACTTTGCTTTTGAGTTTCAATATATAAATTTTTCACTTTATCAAACTTGGAATCTGTGAGTCTAATATCCAATGTAGCCTGATAATTCAGAGATTTTAAATCCTTTTTAGGAAGCCCTAAAAATTCAATTTTAGCTCCTGGAAAAGCTACAAGATCGCTGTCAGAATTGAGTATAAAGGAAAAACTTTCGTCATCATAAGAATCCTTTTCTCTGATTTCAGGATTGTCATCAGAATGAAATGTCTCGATATGGAACTCTTTTAAGTCATTCAGGATGTAATCTACAGATAGATCTATCCCAACTCGGCCGATTGCCTTGCCATCCTTGTCATATAACAACTTGTAAGTAGTTACCAAGAAATATCCTGTGATGTCTTTGTAAACTTTTGTCCAGTTATCTTTCTGGATTTTATATGTCGAATAGTATGAGTCAAAAACCTCTTTCGTGGGCGGTTTTAATTCGGCGCCTATATCCGGATTACAGAAGAAGTCTATTAAGAAATGTTCTTCCTCATTGGCGATGAACGCCGCAAAATAAGGTCCACTCTGATTTACTATGCGCTTCATTAATGATTTCATAAGCGGTTCAATGGAAAGCATTGAGCGAATTCTTTGCGTTACTTCTTCAGAAATAACAGGCCCTTTTCCCCAATAAAAAATCCTCGGATTTTCAGACGGATTATTTAAAAAAATCCTTTTATCAGGATCGAAAGACAACGCTGAAGTTCCTAAAGACGGCAAATTATCAACATTGTAATATAAAAGTAATTTTCGAACAGTATTCACTTGAACAGTAAGTATATCAACATAAGTCACAGCATCGCTGAATAGCCTATTGTAATACATCGCCTTTCCTTTCGTTCTCTCTAGCAAAGTGTCGGCGCTTCGCTCATAGAGAGCGCTGGAAACGCTTGAAGTCAGGACATTATCTATCTTATTTATGGAACTGAGTGCAAGCAGTATTATTGCTATCGAACATAGCAGAAAGGTAAAAACTATCCCGCTTAGGAATAGAAAAATCATGCTTATCTTTTTAAACTTCATAAATTCAAAAAAGCGGATAAGAAATAATTGTTTTGCTTAATTCTAGCACTCTTTTGGCTAAAATTTAAGACATTTAAAAAAGGTGGTACTATTCAACCATAATCTTCGGAGTACGGGCTGTTAAAAAAGTTGCAATAGAACTTGGCGTTGTGGCAAATCTAGAAGCAAGTTCAGGCAGAAGGACTTGTTCTGAAAACTGTTTTCCTGTAATAACTGCTTCATCGCCTAGGGATGCTCCATCAATATGAGTCACATCAGCCATCATAAAATCCATACATATCCTGCCGATTATTGGAGCCTTCCTTCCATGAATCAGCACATAAGAACTCGAAATATTCTCCCAGATATACCCATCTGCAAAACCTATCGGAATTGTAGCTATTACAGATGATTTCCTGGCTATACCCTTTCCGGCATAACTGACTCTGATTTCTCCGGGAACGGTTTTTATGTAAGAAACAGTTGTTTTGACAGTTAAAGCTTGTGAAAATTTTAATTCAGGCCTATTGGGCATTTCGGGAAGAATTCCGTAAAGAGCTTTGCCCACGCGAACCATGTCAAAAAGAGAATCTTTTACATTAAGCATAGCGAAAGTTCCTGCTGCGTGACGAAATTTGAATTCTATCTTGCGATTCTCCATTTCATTTAGAAATTCGGCAAAGGTGACAAGCTGTTTCTGAGCATAATCAATATCTATAATGTCAACGCTCGATAAATGCGTATATATCCCTTCTATCTCAATCCCTGGAAGTCTGGCAATTTTTTCAACTTCCAGCGCGGCTTCAGAAAAACATCTTCTGTAAGATTCAATATCCGAAATATTGTGAAGGAATATTCCTAGCCTCCCCATTCCTGTATCAAGTTTGATATGTATCTTTAACCTATTTCCCAGCTGTAAAGCTCTATCTGAATATTCTTTAGCCATTTCAAAGGAATGAACTGTCTGAGTAAGATTCAAACTCATAACAATATCAAGTAGCTCACCAGGCGTATATCCAAAAACAAGGATTGGTTTATCTATTGAATTTGACCTTAAATCTATCGCCTCGCTTAGCCTGCCTACTCCGAGATAATCAGCCCCATCTCCGACTGTTCTAGCCACTGCTACAGCACCATGCCCGTAAGCATCAGCTTTAACTACTCCCATAATGCTAACTTTGGGACCAATTATCTTGCGTATCTGTCTTGTGTTATTAAGAAGGGAAGAGGAGCTGATTTCAGCCCATACTGCATTCTTAAGCTTTACAGGCAAATCTTTCCATCTTTGAGAGATGGCTTCAATCATATCTTTGGGGTTATTCAAACTCATTTTTCTTCCGGATTATATCGACTCAAGTATAGCTTAATTTAGAGCCAAACAAAAACAACTCAATCTTTAAATATCACACGCTTATTCATCAGGCAAAATAGATTGATTTTGCAAAAAATAACTATACACTTTTCTTTATGCCTCATGATTACAACACTTAGCACTACATTAGAAAAACTATGCATCCTACTACAATTTTAATAAATTCAGATATCTTTAAGTCTAATTTGCGGGCAATCCGACAAAGCGTCGGACCTGATGTAAAAATATGCCTTCCCATTAAAGCCAATGCATACGGACACGGAATCAAGGGCATCTCAAAACTAGCAGAACCATTTGTTGATTATCTGGCTGTAGCGTGCCTTAATGAAGGGGCTTTACTCAGAAACATAGGAATAGAAAAACCAATCCTTGTTCTTGGCGCAATAGATGAAGAACAGATACCTGGACTGATTCAAAATGACCTGGAGATAACCATTTCTTCTCTTTATAAAGCAAAACTCGTTTCTGATTTCTGCCAAAAGCTAGGAAGAGTCTGCAAAGTTCATATAAAGGTCGATACAGGAATGAATCGCATCGGCATTAAGGCTAAAAATGCTCATTCCCTGATAGATTTTGTGCTCGCAGATCACAGACTTGAATTGATTGGAATATATTCGCATCTTGCCGAAAGTGAAGAAGCAGATAGATCATTTACTTTTTCCCAGATAGATGAATTCCGGAAAGTTACAAACTATGCGAAATCCAGAAAAACAGATATAAACTGTCACCTCGCTAACTCCGGCGCCTTATGTTACTTTCCAGAAAGCTACTTTGATATGATACGCCCGGGAATTATAAGCTACGGATATTTTCCTGGTGAAAAGATTACGACTGCGCCTCTGAATCAAATCAAACCCTGTTTCACTCTTAAAACCAAAGTTTCTTACTTTAAAGCAATAGAACAAGGAGAATTTGTCAGTTACAATCGCAAATACAAAGCAGACAGCCTTACAAGGATTGTCACTCTTCCAATCGGTTACGGAGACGGATATAGGAGAGCTCTATCAAACAGAGGTGGCGTTTTAATTAAGAACAATAAGTATCCCATTGCAGGGAACATCTGCATGGATATGACTATGGCTGACATCGGCTCTAATGGAACTGCTTTCGTAGGCGACGAAGTCGTTCTAATCGGCAGACAAGGTGATCATGAGATTAAACTAGAAGAAGTAGCATCACTCTGCGGCACTATCTGCTATGAAATCCTCTGCGGTTTCAACGAACGCATCCCGCGAATTTATACATAAAAATCTTATTCGTCTCTGCTGCCGCCAAATACACCCGACCTCAAAAGATAGTAAAGCAATGTAAGAACAGCGCTCACAGCAGCGGCTACATAAGTCAAGAACGCTGCATTAAGGACTTCCCCGGACATTCTGGCTTCATTTGGAGTAACAATCCCGGCATTTACGAGCATTTCTTTGGCTCTTGCGCTTGCATCCCACTCTACAGGAAGCGTTACAATTGAGAAGAGAACAGCCGCGCTGAAAAGTATCGCTCCGACCAGTATCAATTCCTTGGACATAACAAAGCCAAGAAAAATAATAAAATAAGACATTGTACTGCAGATATTTGTAAGCGGAACCATCGCTGTTCTGAGTTTTAATGGAGCATAACCTTTTGCGTGCTGAATAGCATGACCAGCTTCATGACAAGCTACTCCGACAGACGATAGGCTTTTACCCTTAAACACATCAGGAGAAAGGCGAAGCGTCTTGGTAGTCGGATCGTAATGGTCGGACATAAAACCCGCTACTTCTTCTATTTTAACATCGTAGATACCTGCGACCTGCAGCATTCTCTTGGCCGCCATAGCTCCAGACATTCCTGAAGATGCGCCAACCTGAGAATATTTGGCAAAAGTGGATTTAGTGTAAAAGGATGCCATTAGAGCCAGAATAAGCCCCGGAACCGCAAATACTAAATACATCGGATCAAAGTAGAACATAACAACACTTCCTTATATCTAAAAATTTAAATATCTAAATTACCGACAAGCTCGGATATAGACTTGTAACCATGCGTATCCAAATACTCATTGACACCCTTTAATATATTCATTGCCGCCATCGGGTCAACAAAATTTGCTGTTCCGACTGCCACAGCATCAGCTCCGGCAAGAAAAAATTCAACCGCATCGGCAGCGCTGAATATTCCGCCCATGCCGATAATAGGCACATTAACGGCCTTTGAAACTTCATAAACCATTTTTACTGCTATGGGTTTGATACAGGCTCCGCTCAAACCTCCAAAGATATTAGCAATTCTGGGCTTTCTCTTCTCAATGTCAATTGCCATTGCTGTAAAGGTATTTATGAGTGAAACCATATCTGACCCTGCATCAACCACGCACTTGGCAAAATCGGAAATTTTTGTAACATTCGGGCTAAGTTTAGTAATCAAAGGTAGTCTTTTAGCAACCTTTCTAACTTGAGAAACAACTTTAGCCGCCTGCCCCAAATCAGTTCCGAAAGCTATTCCGCCTTCCTTGATATTCGGACACGAAATATTTATCTCCAGAGCCGCAATTCCTTCTACGCAATCAAGCCTTTCGGCAACCTTGCAGTAATCATCAATGGTTTTGCCCCAGATATTTACAATAACGGTCGCTTTCTCTCTGATTAGAAAAGGAAGATACTCATCTTTTCTAATAAAGTCCTCTACTCCGGGATTCTGAAGACCTATCGCATTCATCATTCCGCTGGCTGTCTCGCATATCCTCGGAACCGGATTACCATGATGCGGGAAAGGAGAAATTCCTTTAACAACAACCGCGCCCAAAGAATTTAGCGGATAGAAAGACGCATACTCTTTTCCATATCCAAAAGTTCCTGAAGCAGTCATTATCGGGTTTTTCAGAGTTAAAGTACCAAGTTTTGTAGTTAAATCAGCCATATTAGCTCCCTACTCTATAAAGATGTCTTTTGCATTAAAAACCGGTCCTTCTTTGCATGACCTGGAATAAACCCAACCGTCTCTGTGCTTGTTGTAAACTTTTACTACACATGCAAAACAAGCCCCTACTCCACAGCACATCGGATGATCCACGCTTACTTCGCAATTAGTATTGCTTGCTACTGCCATCTTAGCAACTGAATACATCATGCCATTCGGACCGCAAGCATAAACTTTATACCCTTTCTTTTCTAGATAAGATTCAAGCAAAGCCGTTACCAAACCTTTCTTTCCCATACTCCCGTCTTCAGTAGCTACTTCTACATCAAAACCTAATTTCTGATATTCATCAATAAGGATAAGGTCGTCTTTTGTCCTTGCACCGATCAAGAGTTTTCCCTTTGTTTTTGCTTCTTTAGCAAGCATATAAGTAGCAGCCGAACCATATCCACCGACAACAATTATGGGCAATACGCTTTCATCTATTGGACTATATGAACTTCCCTGAGGACCAAGAATATCGCAATATGTTCCTGTTTTTAATGTTGCAAGAATTTTTGTTCCATGTCCCACAGTCTTATAGACTATTGAAAGAGTTCCATCCTTAGTCGCGTCGTAAATACTGAAAGGCCGCCTGAAAATATGCGCTTCCATATTCTTTATCTGGATATGGGCAAACTGCCCGCCCTTGACTTTCTGAGCTATTTTAGGTGCATAGAAATCTACCTGAAAATAGTCTCCTTTGATATTTACATTGCGTATTATTTCGGCATTTTCTGTAAGCATACTTATCTCTATTTTAGGTCTGTAAAAAATAAATCGTCGATATTTTCATTGAGTCTAATATCTTTTATCCGATAATCTATCACTGCTCCGAAAATTGACGAACTCATTTCCGAAGCAAAGAGAACATCGTTCTCTTCTTTATAATTTTTAATCGTTATACTCTGTTCCAATTCTTTGCCTCCTATCGATGTTGGCATATCCATCTTCATGACGAGATATTTATCTGGGTCTATGTACAGAACTATGGGCGATTTAAAGGCGAATTCGCTTTTAAGAACACATATAATTTTAGAGTCATCTTCTGTTACCGAACTGAATATTTCCTTTTGCCATACTCTCATATCGGGATTTTGAAGTTTTGCATTCAGAATAAATGAGCCTCGATCGAGACCTTTAGCCTCTTCAACCTTTTTAGAGTTTGAAGTCCATTTAAGGACTTTACCCCCATCAAAACTTCTTGTCTCTTTTGTTCCATCCTCAAAAGTTGTATCTATCCTGTATTTGTCTGGTTTCTTGTAGTAGGATTTAACTTCAGCCTTAACATTCTGCTGAGGCATTTCGAGACTGCCTTCCGTAATTTTTGTTTCTGCTTTTGCCAGTTTTCCGGATGGATCAATAGCCTGCTGAACTTTCGCCATAATATCATCATCACCAAAAAGCAATGCTGAAGAAAAAAGTATGAATGTTAAAAGAAATATCTTTCTCATGAGTTTTTATTGATGGCTTCAGATAGAACTGTTTTGTCAGAGAACGGATGCTTTACCCCCATAATTTCCTGATAGTCTTCGTGACCTTTGCCTGCAATCAGGACAATGTCCTTCTCTTCTGCCATTCTTACAGCTTCAAATATCGCTTCAGTGCGGTCTTCAACGGCTTTAAAAGCCGATTTACTATCTATCCCCTTCAAAATATCTTTAATTATATCAGAAGGAACTTCCTTCCTCGGATTGTCGCTTGTAACTATTGTAAAATCAGCGAGTTCAGTCGAAATTTTTCCCATTCTTGGGCGTTTGGTTTTATCTCTATTTCCGCCACAGCCAAAGACTGAAATCAGTCTTTTTGGTTTCAGTTCCCTTAAAGCAGTCAACACTCTTTTCAATGCATCATCAGAGTGAGCATAATCCACAAAATAAAGGATGCTATCCTTTCCGTAAACCCTTTCCAATCTGCCGGGAACACATATCTTTTCAGAGATAGCCGAAGCTATCTTTTCTTTATTAAAACCAAGCTCAGAACACAGAGCAAAAACTCCCGCTACATTATAAGCATTGAACAATCCTAAGAGATGAGGAGTGAATCTAACTGTTTCATCATCGCATGCTATCCCGTCAAGACATCTTTCAAACAGATCTGAAGACCGGATAATCCTGTACTTGCTATCTTGTTTAACTCCAAAAGTTGCTGCTCCGCATGTTCCAACAATTCTTTTGCCATAGTTATCATCAATATTGGCGACGGCTCTTCCATCCTTTTTCAGATACTCAGAGAATAATCGTTCTTTGGCAAGAAAATAGTTTCCCATATTCTTATGATAATCCAGGTGATCACCCGAAAGATTCGTAAAAATTGCTCCGTCAAATCTGGCGCTTCCTATCCTTCTTTGATCAAGAGCATGACTGGAAACTTCCATGATGCAATATTCACAATTGTTCTCAACCATTCCGTAAAAGAGTTTTTGAAGTTCATAAGCCTCGGGAGTTGTCCGGTCTGCAGAGATGACAGTATCACCAAAAGAGTACTCGACAGTCGAAATAAGCCCGACTTTTTTGCCTATAGTTTGGAGAACACTTCTTAAAAGGTAAACAGATGTCGTCTTGCCGTTTGTTCCGGTTACGCCGAGGAGTTTGAGTTTTTCTGCAGGTTCATCGAAATACTTCTCGCAAAGAAGCGCGTATGCAAAGTAGGAGTCTTCGACTCTGACATAGGCTACGCCATCAAGTTTTCTAGCAATCTCATCGGTATGAATAATTGCTCTGGCACCCTTTTTAATGGCATCGGATATATATTTGTGCCCATCATTATCTGAGCCCTTTATAGCTACAAAAATGGACCCCTTGCTTATTCTTAAAGAGCTGTTTGAAATATCTGAAACCTCAAAATCAGTAAAGATTGAAGCTTCAGTTACAAGCGCCCCTAGATGTTGTATGTATTCAAACAGTAAAAAAGATTTCATATCTCCATCGCATTTGTATTTGATATAGCTCTAAACTATCATTTCCTATGCCTATTTTGAAGCCTTCAAAAACAAAAAGCCGCATTATGATTGAATTCCAGGATGTAACAATTATCAGAGGTAAAAAAACTATCCTCTCCAATATCTCTTTCACAATCAATAGAGGCGAGAAATCCGTGATCATCGGTCAGTCAGGCTGTGGAAAAACATCCTTGCTTCTTGCTGTTATGGGCTTCTGCACAATTCCGTCCGGAACGATGAAAGTAAATGGATCCGGACTCACATTAGCGACACTTTCATCAATAAGAAGCCAGATAGCATACATTCCGCAGGAACCTGTGCTGGGTTCTGCCAATGTTCTTGAAGCCATAATGTTTCCCTTTGAATTCAAAGCAAATAGAGATATGAAACCTGACTCAAACAAAGTAAAAGAGCATTTGAAGAAATTCGGGCTTGGTTCAAATATTCTTGAGAAAAGATGCGCCGATGTTTCCGGCGGAGAAAAACAAAGGATTGTTATCGCCAGAGCGCTTATGATGAACAAAAGCATTTTTCTAGCTGATGAAGTTACGACTGGTTTAGATGCCGCCAATTCAGAGCTTGTCTGGAACACTTTCAATTTGCCTGATTTAACGGTCCTTTCAGTATCGCATGACCCCTTATGGATTGAAAAACAGCAGTCTGCCTACAAAGTCGAAAACGGAAAACTTCTAAAAATATAATGGGAACTATCAATCTTACATTCTGGGGCATTTTGATCATCTATCTGATTCTCCTTTTGCCGATACTTATTTCATGGCATCTCAAACTCGGTATCATAAAAAATATCATCATAAGCGTCTGCCGGATGTCCATCCAGCTTTTCCTTGTCGGACTCTATCTAAAGTTTATTTTTGATCTCAACTCTTTTACCGTTAATATGCTTTGGATATTTATAATGATAATTGTCGCTAATTTCTCGCTTCTGAGGAATAGCAAACTTCCAGTAAAAGAGCTGTTTCCATGGACTTTAATCGGCATATCCGGCGCATCGTTTTCAATAATGGCAATATTCGTCTGGGTAGTCATCTCCCCTGCTCCATTCTATGATGCCAGATATACCATCCCAATATTCGGAATGATTCTCGGTAACTGTATGAATGGAAACATCATCTCGCTTGAGAGATTTTTCTCAGGCATCAAGAAAAATGAGAAAGAATTTATCACTTACCAGATGATGGGAGCAGACCTTAATGAAGCGACTCTTCCTTATATCAAATCTGCACTTACTGCCGGAATATCCCCCCAACTCTCAAGCGTGGCGACTATGGGAATTGTTTCACTTCCCGGCATGATGACGGGTCAAATGCTCGGCGGAGCCGTCCCGATGACTGCCATAGCCTATCAAGTAGCGATAATTATCTGCATTCTCTCAGGAATGGTAACAGGTTCGACCATCAATCTCCTGATTCTCAGAAAAACATCTTTCACAAAACAAGGCATGCTCAAGGCTGTCTTTCTGAAATAACGCAGCAAGATGCCCGCGGTGCAAGTTTATTGCGGTAGCGGCACAGCTTTATATTTTTCGTTCAGTTTGGAGATATGTCCTTCCAAATCACTTAGAGGACAGGAATCTTTGCCATTCATCACAGGCAATTGCACATAGTCTCCATTATAAAGCACTTTAACATAGAATTGTGCTTCACTGTCTTTGTACAATTCGATGATTATATTGGCCGCATATCCAGGAGATTCTTCAAGAGGCGAACCCAATAGAGACATTACAGGAAGTATCGTAATATCATGTCCTGAATAATAATTAAGCCTATATTTAGCTTTATTTTGAGAGGCATCTTTTAAGTTCTTCAAGATAGCATTAAGAAGTTCGCTGCCCATCAAATAAGAAACCGTCTCCGATTTGAACTGTTGGGCAAGCATCAAACTCGTAGTCTGGAGTATTTCTGCTACATCTTCACTGCTCAAACCTTCAGGCATAGGAAGGTTGTGCTGTTTAGCTACTATAAGGACATCGCCTATAGTCAAGACATCTCCGAGAGTCTCCACTTTATTGCCAAGTATTTTAGACCAAACTTCAAATTTCCCTTTTAGTTCATTTTGTTTATCTGTCCACTCTTTGGAGCTATAAACATACTTGCCAAGTATTTTCAGATAGGTTTGATAAGGAGTAAGTATCATATATGAACTGTCAGGAAGAGATCTTACAGGAATGGTCTGGATTCGTCCGGGCAGAGCCGGTTCGTCTTTTGCTATTTCCGGGCCTGTTCCTGGAGGATATAATCCCATAAGCACACATTCTGCGCTTAATATTGTCCTGTTACTGTTACTTGAGAGAGTGTAAATAGTATTTGCTTTGTAGTTGTCATCAAGGAATTTTAACTCTTCTATGTAATGCTTTCTAAGTTTAGCTCCAAGCATAAATTCCTGATGCATTCCAATGGGTGTAAGTTCGGTTAAATCCGTTCCCCATTGATAATTTGCATTAACTATATTATCAAAAGGAGTTCTATCTCCGTGCCTGGTGATGAGCACGGCAGAAATCAAAGTCCCTTCCGCTAGAAGAGAATTTATTAGGGTAAAGGTCAGGATGACAGCTATCAGGAGTTTTTTCATACTATTTGCCCGCTTTAAAGTTTATGATTGCTTTGGAATTCTATCGGTTCATTATAATTTAAGTAACTCTTATTCAATAGCAGCTTTTCATTAATCCTTTATGATATTTCTCTAAAAAATATTCCTTTCCGTTATTCTTTTATTCTATGTTCCATTATGGTTTAAAGGTTTTGAGTTTTAAGTCTCAGGTGCTAAGTTGTTGTGGAATTCAAACCTGAAATAAAGTGTAAGTTATAAAATCGTAGCATGGGCATCTTGCCCATGTATTAAAAAGTGTCCATAGACACCACGGGCGGGACGCCCGTGCTACAAAAGGAAATCAAGATGCTGAATATTCTCTTCTATATTTATGTGGTTGTATTTGTTCTGTTCTTTTTCGGTTTCTGTATATTTATCCACGAACTCGGTCACTTCCTAGCCGCAAGGTGGAGAAAACTTCATATCGTAGCTTTCTCGATAGGATTCAAGAAGATATGGGCTTACAAAAGAAAAGGAATCGAATATAGAATCGGTTGTCTGCCCTTCGGCGGTTATGTAGATTTGCCTCAGCTTGATTCTTCCGGGCCTGTTTATGACGAAAATAAAAAAGAGCTTCCGAAAGTTAAACCTCTGGACAGAATAATCGTCGCTTTCGCCGGGCCATTCTTTAATGTACTATTCGGCTTCTTCCTTGCCTTTTTTCTCTGGATTTACGGAATCCCGTCAGCTTCGCCTGTAATGGATTCTTTTACAGTAGCCTCAATCAATCAGTCCGGGCCTGAATACAAAGCGGGACTAAGAGAAGGCGACAAAATAGTTGAAATAAACGGTTCGAGATTCCATGAATCATGGGAAAAAGTCATTCAGCAGATGATTTTCACAATCGGACAGATTCATCTTGGAATTGATAGAAACGGCAAGTTCTCCACTATCGCTTACACTCCTGAAGTTAATAGCGAAAATACCGGCATGGCAAAAGAAGGTTTGCCATATCCTTTCTTCAAACCCGAAATACCTGTTATTATTGGTGTGGAGAAGGATTCTCCGGCGGCGTCTTTCGGATTTAAAACAGGCGACAGAGTTCTTAAGGTCGGCAATGTCATAATCTCTGATCCAGAAACTTTCTACAGAGAGATAATTCAAAAGACAGACTTTCCTGTAATCATTGAAAGAGACGGCAAAACCCTAACTCTTGATAAAGTTAAATCTGACGCTCTGGACAAGTACCAGACTTATGTAATCGGAGTTATGCTTGACCCCAACACCAATGAAGCCAAAGTAGCTGAAGTTAAAAATGATTCTCCAGCCAAAAGAGCCGGCATACTTCCTGGCGATGTTATTGTAAAAGTAAATAGCACACTCATTTTCAAAGACATCCGCGTTTCTGATATCCTGAGCAAAGACGGAGGTAAAGAAGCATTATTTACTATAGTGAGAAATGGGAAGACGATTGAGTACAGAATAACACCAGAACTCTATGCTCCGCGCGAAATAAACGGTCTGGGAATTTCATATTACAATCATCTCAATCCATGGGAACAGTTCGTTAATGTAATCGAAATGAGCTATCAGTCGCTTCGCGGCATTTTCTCTAAGAATAGTTCAATCAAAGCTAAGCACATGAGCGGACCAATCGGCATTGTTACTGTAATAGGAACGGCTGTTTATAATGGCTCTATTCTCCATGCTCTTAATATAATAGCTATTATCACATTCAGTTTGGCTCTGTTAAACCTCCTTCCGCTCCCGATTCTTGACGGAGGGCATATTCTTTTCTCGTTAATTGAAATGATTATAAGAAGACCATTGCCGCAAAGTCTTATGAGACCGCTGTGCACTCTCTTCATCGTTCTTCTTATAGCTTTAATGTTATTTGTTACTTTTAATGATGTAAACAGGCTGACAGGCTTCACAAAGATATTCGATAAAGGCGATTCCTCAAAAGCTGAAGTTAAAAAATAACCGTGGAGGGTTCCGCTTCGTCGGAACCGCTATTAACCGGACGAGACAAAGCTCGTCCCTCCATAATGAGAAAATATTATGGCCGCAAATCCATTCAGAAGAAAAACCAGAAACATCAAAATCGGAAATGTTCGAATTGGAAGCAGTTACCCTGTTTCTATCCAGTCAATGACCAATTCTGATACTAAGGATGTCAAAGCCACTCTTACCCAAATACGCGAGCTTGCTCGCCTAGGCTGTCAGATTGCAAGAATTGCAGTTCCTGATCTCGAGTCAGCTAATGCCATAAAAAATCTAGTGAAGGAATCACCTCTTCCGATAGTGGCAGATATACATTTTGACCATAAACTTGCCCTGCTCTCAATTAAGAACGGTATTCATGCAGTCAGAATAAATCCTGGCAATATAGGTTCAAAAGAAAATGTCAAAGCTGTAGCCGAAGCCGCAGGCGAAGCTGGAATTCCTATCCGCATCGGGACTAACACGGGAAGCCTGGCAAAAGAGTTCCATATCCCTGAAAATATTACTGACAAATCCAAAAAGGCAGAACTGCTATCTGACGCGCTTTGCAGTAGTGCATTAAAACAATGCGAAGCTCTTGAAGAGTTTAACTTCAGAGATATAAAAGTCTCTCTTAAAGCTTCAGATGTTTTAACTACTTATCTGGCTTACAAAAAGTTCGCCGCACAAACCGATTACCCTCTTCATCTGGGCGTAACAGAAGCCGGAACTCTTTTTAGAAGCAGTGTTAAATCTTCAATAGGAATAGGCTCGCTTCTTCTTGATGGCATCGGAGATACAATCAGAGTAAGCGTAACGGGTTCGCCTCTTGAGGAAATTAAAATTGCTCAAATGATTCTCGAATCCACTGGACACAGAGATTCCTCTCCAGAAATCATCTCCTGCCCTACCTGTGCAAGAACAACCGCTGATATAATAGAACTTACAAAAAATGTCGAGTCCCTGATTGACTCTATGAAAGCTGAAGGCTTTCACTTCCAGCCATTCAAAATAGCAATTATGGGTTGCGCCGTTAACGGTCCCGGAGAAGCAAGAGATGCTGACATCGGAATTGCCGGAGCAAACGGCAAGTTCATTCTCTTCAGAAACGGAACAACGGCTAAAAACTCCTACACAGAATCAGAAGCTTTCTCTCTCCTTAAAGAAGAAATCCTGAAAAGAAAAGTTTGAAGTCAGCAAACCTTTCAGAATAGAAATATCTTCCCAAAGGATTTGATCTGCTAAATATCGCGCACTTCCTGGGTTTCAGGATTAAAGACGATTCTTCCAGCTGGTGGGCTCTGAGTGAAGATGCATAATCGAAATAACAAGAATCATTTCGGTCTTTTCTGATAGATTATGCCGTAAGGAAAACGATTAACCTGAACTCGTCTGGTATTTTCTGAAAGTTTTGGCCAAGCTGTCGGAAAATCTATAATTCTAAGCAAGGTTCTTTTTACTTCATCTGAAAATTCATATCCCAAATTCTGCTGCTGTTCGTTATAGTATTGGACTGCCTCGGCAAAGTCAGCTTCTGCGGCAGACAAGAATTCGATTTTCATTATTTTCTGTTCTTCTCTATTCTGGCAAAGACATCTTTACCTGAAGATGATTTCATTTTGCCAGCTTCGTAAGCACTTAGCCTGTCTTCTGCTTCGGCAGCCCACAATTCATCAATCCTTTTTCTTTCGCTTGCCGAATCAAGACTAATAAACAATGTCTCAATTAGCTCAATTCTCTCCAAGGGCTGAAGAGTAAGGGCTCTGGTATATAATTCTTTAGCTAAAGCTTGCATATCTTTCCTCCAGACACTTTTGAACTATTATTGTACAACTCTATTCTAATCCAGCAAGCAGCATAATTGAAGTAGAAACTTTTAAGTTCAAAAGTTTTTATATTTGATAATTGGTCAATACTAAAAAAGTAGAAGCCTTCCCAATCCTAAAAGAAGATATTCTGAAGCGCAAATTATAGGATCTTTTTAGCCTAGTGTCAGGGCATCTCGCCCATGGCATTATTCTTCTTCACCTTTAGGGTACTTGCGTTCTTTCTTATATTTCTTTTCATCTATGGGCAAATTTTCTAGCATATAAGCGGCCTGTTCTTTGGCTTCATCTAAATCATCAAATACTTTATTTGCCATCAAGACTTCTTTGAATGTCCATCCTTTTGTGTCATGACCTCTGTAAATGTGGCTGTTCTTCATATAGAATTTATTGGACTTAATCTCTTCAGTAATAGCATGCCTGTAACGATAAAGATCTATATCCCCATCGGGAACATTTAATGTTAATGGCATCATAATAGTATTAGTAGTCTTACCATTGGGAATATCATACCTTAGACAAAATGCCAAATATCTCATTTCCTTCCTCCCATTAACTTGAGATTAAATATCCATTTAAATTTTAATCTATAATGTCTTAAACCATTCGTTTTTGATAATAACTTTTTCAACTAACTCAATATCAATGCCTAAATGTAAATCTTTTAGTTTTTCAGCTAGGTCGTTGCCATCCATTAAGTCTATTGGAGGAGCGCCATCTCGCTGTGCTTCTTTTTTTGCTTCACGAGTAAAAGTTCCTGTTGTTATTATTAACCCTTTGTCCGCACGACCAATCATTGCTCCCCTGAAATCACGGACTATTGATGGCGACACACTTCCCTTATAGCGTTTAGCTTGAAAAATTACATTAAATGATAAAACACCGCCTAATCGCAACATACCTTTTCCGTCAATTCCTCCATCATTAGATTGTCCTGTTACTTCAACATTCTGAAATCCTAATTCTCTTAAGAGCCTTTGACAAAGTCGTTCAAATGCGATAGGAGAAATGGTTTGTAATTCTTCAATAATTTTATCTTGCCAAGTGATTTTTTGAATTTCTTCATTTTCTTCTTCATCGAATTTATCAGGCTGTTTGAATTTCTCTTTATTTTGTCTTACTTGCCTGTCCTCAGAAACAACCTTTCGTTTAACAACTTCTTTGTCTACTGAATCCGTTTTAAGTCCTTCCTTAGTTAGAGTCCATACACCGCGAGATGAGTTTTCTAAAAGCCCGTAACGCTTTAAATAAGTGCGAGCCCATGCAAGTCTGTAAGTAAATTTACTTGTGTTTCCGCGATGAATTTCATTTGCCTGTTCATCTGTTAACTTTAAAATAGCTGCAACTTGTTCCTCTATTTCTTCTAGAGTACCAGAACCGCCAAGATTATGCAGAGCAGTTAATGTGGGATTAAACAGCTCGTCATGTTTGTAATAAAAAAGTTCTTTCATTGATCCCCTCAATATGGTTATAGTCAAAAGTTTATTGTACAATTTTAATGAGTAAACATGAATAAAAGAAGAGCTGGAAGGAAAAAGCCGGGCTTGCGCCCGGCAAGTGGTAGTCCGATTCGATTACTCTGCAGTGCTATTGTATAAATCTTTCGACTGGTTGAGTGAAATTATAGACGCTGATCTTGTCAGCATCCGAACTTGAATAAGCGGCTTTGAAAGTGTATTTCTTTCCGCTTGAAAGACCACCAACCCAGCCTTTTGCATTTGAAGATGTTTTAGCGTGCCAGTCTTCGAGTTTCTCAGGAGCAGGAACAAGAGCGTATATGAATATGTATCCGTGAGCCCTTTTGTTCGGCTTCATCTCATAATACACTTCTCCCGGATTCTCTCCATCAGTTACTATGAACTTTTCAGGCGCAGGAAGAAAGCCTACAGGTTCGGGAAGTTTGCTCAGAGGGAAACCCGACCTGTCAAGTTTTACGAGGTCGCCTTCAGCCACTAAATTGACATAGTTGCCCAGATGAGTGAGATGTCCTTCAAGAGTTAACCTTTTTTCATTTTTTACGGCGGTATCCTCCTTGGTTCCTCCGTCACATTTGATAAGAGCATTTGTATATGCCTTGACAGCCGCGTCAACGACAGTCAGAGCAGGAGTGGGATTTGGATAATCTGCATTTTTAGTCATTTTGCTGACAATGGTTTGCGACATTTCTGCAAGGTCATTGTCTTTAACCTTTGAGAGATTAGTGAGCGCTTTCTGATGTTTCATTAGATTTTCCTCCAATTTTTAGGTTTTTTAACGAGAACATCCCGTTTTGCCTAAAGATTAACATCCAGACCTGGTCATATAGCGTCCTACCTTGTCAGGAGGTTTGACTATTTTTGATGAATTTCAAGAAAGAACAAGCAGTAGTTTTTATATTTAAATGCAGTTAAATACTTGGAGCTTAGAGGATAGAAAAATATTTAAAGATTTTTGCAATATGACGGGGGAGTACTCCGAAGGAACAGGGGAATATTCCGATGAAGCTTCGGAACCCTCCGAAATCGTTTTGGAGACCTCCGGCAGAGTTCCGGAATCCTCCGGAGAAGCTTTGGAGATCTCCGGAAGAGCGCCGCAATATTCCACCAGAGCATTGGAGTACTCCGGAAAGGCTTCGGAGTATTCCCCCAAAGCACTGCAACATCCTCATAGAAGAGCAGGTTCGTATTCTTCAGCAAAGGAGAGAAATAATTTTTAAAGCGCCCAGTAGCCTTCTTCAAGGTTGTCTTCTTTGACAGGAAGTTCTCTCGAAAGTCTTGGAGAATTCTGGTTCAAGACTTCATAGCTGACACGGTTTGCATACTTACATATTTGATGAATAGAGGAATAAGTTAAAAAATTGAATGTGTGCTTTGGTGAGTTTGGTACAATTGATTTATGGAAACAATTTGCAGCAATATCGTGAAGAAGCGCGGACAAAGCAGCATCTCCTGCGCCGTTGGTATTTTTTATTCTTTTCCCTGGTCCGCCCATGTAAGGATTTATATGGCTGTATATCTTGATAGGATCACTGCATTGGCTCTTATGCATGCAGCGGCTGTATTCATATTTGTTATATTCAGGAATAGATTTACTGTGAATTTTATCCTTTGTTTCTCTTGCAGCTTCTTTGTCAACATATCCTGCAATATAGAGTCCATCTGCTCCAGCTGTTAAAAAAGCCATATCACAATACTCAAGAGCCTTATTGAGAGCCAGAAGACGATCAGTTTCGCCTACAAGAGCTTTTGCTTCCTGCTCATTCATTGCAATGACAGTGACATATTCTTTGATAAATTCTTTAAAAAACTCATTTTTCTCTTCTATCAGAGAGCTTGTCCCAAGAGTTAAAACTACCGGAACTTTATGTTCTTTGGCAATGCGAACCGCTTTTAATGTTGCCTTGAACATAGGTGCATTTTCGTCTCTAAGTAGATAAGCTGTAATTAGAAGACAAGCAGCATTGCTGACAACATCCTCTGGTATAAACTTTTCCGAGAGTTCATTCATTATACCTTTGCCAAGCGCAAAAGTTCTTTCTCCATCTTCACAAACTAAACACAGCGCCCTTGCCATTTTCCCGTCACAAGGCTGAACATAGGAAAAATCCACATGAGAATTGGTATTACAGATATATTTGAAGGCGTAATCCCCTACTGTGATAGTTCTTGGAATTGACGCCAGGCAGACAGATCTGTTATCAGATATAACCGAATAATTATGCAGAGTATTTCCAATTGTTCCGCCTGCAAACTCTCCGACTATTTTGCCTGATTTGGAGAGTTCCTGATAAATTGTTTCAATAGTGTTATCATCAAGAACAACAGACTGGCCTTTAGACAACTTATATTTGTTTAACTGATCAGTATCTACTCTGGCTTCAATGTCAACTATTAACTGTTCTATTCCAATGATGTAGGTGTTTTGCTCCGATGCAAAATCTGTTTCAAGAGGAATGCGTTTATGTTCTCCGACAGGAAAGTAGTGTTGACTTTTTCTTCTACCAGGAAATTTCATAGTATTGCTCCAAGAATATTTAATTGGATAAAGTTTAATATTTTGATATTCTGATTAAGAACAGCCGACAGAGTTTCGGAATCCTCCGGAAAGGCTTTGCCTTATAGAGAAGTAGGATTATTATTTCCTAATTCGTAATTCCCTTTATCTATGTTGTTCTTATAAGTTTCTATCAGGTGATGGTCTGCTATATTCCCTTTCTTGTCTGTGAAATAAAAGACATTACCCTTAAGGCGCCTATAGTTGAATATCTTTTTGACCAAAATATAAGGTATGAGATCTACTGTGTTGATAAAAGTAGTGTAATCGAGAGCAGCAAAATGTTTAACGAAACTTTCCTTTCCCGGTGTTGCTTCACCCGAAGTTATTAATTTAATATTTTTATAGGAAACTTTCTCTTTTTGAACTAAATAAGCAGATTCTAAAACAGCTACAGCGCCTCCTAAACTATGTCCGGTTATGATAAGTAATGGATTTTCCCCTTTATCCAGTTCTTTTTTAAAGTCATCAAGAAAATCTCTTAGTTCAGGAGTTTTCATACATGCCTGTCTATTCTTCTCAAACCCCATATGGACATAAGTATTTGTATCCAGAAATTTTGTCTTAGCCGCAACAAAATCAGTAAAAATCCAGGAGTACAGATCGTCCGTTCCACGGAAAGCCATCACATAAACATCCCTATTATCAACTTTTTTCTTCCCAAGAACAAAACCATAATGCTGTTTTAGATCAATGGTTTCATTAAGGTTTTTCTCGTAGTTGTCATATAGACTTATTAATTCATTATCTTTTGTTTTTTTTATCTGCTGGGAAAGCGGCGTAGCTTTCAGGCAGTTTTTCCAGGCTGGATCACTTTTAATTTCACTCAATATTTCTTTAAAAGTCTTATCCCAGGTCACATTCTTGATGTCCCACCCATCTTTCTTAAGCTGATTCTCGCCATCTTCGTGCCTTGTGGCATAACAATACAAGGAGCACAGTTTATACAGTTCTTTATTATCGGCAAAAATTGAACTACTATGTATAGAATCATCTTGTGGTTTTACAGCTTTGGTCTCTTCATCTTGCGCACAGACAAAAAGGCAACTGCTAAAGACTGTCGCTAATAAGACTACTGATTTTAACGCTCTCATAATATCCCCTTTTTTGGTTATTCTTATTCTTCCATTTGTGTAAACTTACTATCAAGTAAACTTTATGTCTCATTACATCCTTTAAAGGTTTTTCAAAATCCTTGCGAACCTCTGTATTTCAGAACAACCATGCAAATATCATCGCTTTGCTCCATTTCACCAGCGTGAGACAAAACAGCCTGATAAACACTCTTTAAAATATCTTTTGTCTGGCAACTGCTGCTCTGATTAAGAACAGCCTGCAGATTCTGTTCCTTAAATAAGTTATGATTAATATCCATAGCTTCGGTCACGCCATCGGTATATAAGAACAGGATATCTCCGGGCTTGAGACTCAATAAGTTAGTTTTATATTCGCAATCTATCATGCCTATTCCCGGCATTGGAGAGTCAGTATCCAGAAACTCAAATGGATAAGAATTTTTGCTCAAAGCAGGCGGACAATGGCCGGCATTACAGGTCTCTAGAGCGCCTGTCCTGATATCAAGAATTCCAGCAAAGAGTGTCAAGAACATGGCTGAATCATTTTCCTCGTTAATGCTTTTGTTGACCGAATCTAGCGCTTCGCACAATCCGAGCCCTGATATTAATTTAGACCGTATCATGGTTCTGGAAAGGGCCATGAACATTGCTCCTGATATGCTTTTGCCAGAAACATCTCCTATCATGAAACAAAAATGCGTTTCATCTATAAAAAAGAAATCGTAAAAATCTCCTCCTACGGATTTTGCAGGCTGTATAAATGCGCTGAATTCAATCTCTTTTATGTCCGGGAAGTTACGGGGAATTATACTTTTCTGGATACTTTTAGCTATACGCAGTTCATCTTCGATCTGCTGCCTTGCCTCAGTCATCAACCGTACATTCTCGATATAAGCTTTAATGTTTTCCTTCATCTTAATGAAAGCCCCGTTGAGCACCCCGACTTCATCAGAGGTGGTTACCGGCGGCAGTTCAGCGTCAAAGTTACCGCTTCCAATCTGATCTGCTGCACGCGTAAGGTTCGAAAGAAATCTGGTCTGTCTAAAAGTTAGATAGATAATAAGCGGTATAGGTATCAGAAGGCATACAAGCCCTACTGCCAGAAGCCTCATTATTCTTGTAAGCATTTCTTCAAAAAATTCTTCTTCGGGAACTATAATGCCGAACCACCATGATCGATAAGGATAACTAAAGATCATAACCCTTTCATCGAGTCTTGGATTATAGTATCTTTCTATTGTAGGGTTTTTGACCATAATTTTCTTCGCAGCTTCAATTAAAGACGGATCATTGGCCTCTTTAGCATATTCAAAGATATTTATGATTTTTCCATTCCTTGCAAGAAAATCCCCATGTTTTGACAAAAATGAGCAGTAACCTTTTTCATAAATTTTTACTTTCTTGATAAGCTCGAAAAGCCAATCGAGCTTAAGGTCAACTTTGATAATTCCTTCTATGGTCTCTTTTTTTCCCTCGTAATAGTATAATGGATATGTGTATGTAAGTATTCCTTTATTAGCGTAGCGTCCAAACCATTTGCCGTTAAGATTTCCTTCTTTTTGAGAATCTATGTACCAGTCTTCTTCGCAGAAATCTCCATAAGTCATATTTGCAAAAGAACAGTCTTCCGGGAACTTGAGATATGTCATGTTTTGAACAGGGATATTGGGATCAAGAGATATGTTCACGCTTTCAAAACCCGATTTACGACCTTTATCTTTCTGATATGCTATGGTTATACTCTTTATGTTCGGGTTCCATATAAGGTTTTCCATAAGGCTTTCGTTGATATCATTATTTGTCATCTTCAAGTGAAAAGTACTCAGCATGTTAGAAAGATCGTAAGTGATTTGCTCTGTTCTATCCAAAAGCTTCTCGCATTGAATTATAAGCATTTGAACCTGAGCATGGGCTTTTTCATGAAGATCTTTAGCCGTGTATTCTCTTATGGAGTGATAGTTATAGATAACTATAATAGAAACTGTCGCTACCAGGCATACAATGTAAGAGAGGATTACTTTGGTTATTAGGCTTTTTCTGAATAAAATATTTTTTATTCTAGTCATGTTTTACATCTCTCGTATAATGAACTTATCCTAATCAATATCTTGCCTGAAGGCTTTCTTCATACAGTAGAACAAGACCTTCTTTTTCATCTAATTCTAAGCTTCTTATGAATCATTAGCCACTTAATTGACTCAAAAGCAATGTAAATCTTTGATGTTTCAAACTTATCGGATTCCAGGCCTTCAGAATATTCAAGACTGGCTTAAAATATCCATCCATATTTTCTGATATTTCCCAATATCATATCCAATATCTTTTATAAACTCGCTCTTTTCACTGATATTATCAGGAATGGTTATTTTTTTTAAAAACTCCTTGTCCAGAAGTTTAAGAGCTTCTCTGTTCGGAGCCAGGAATGGTGTATGCTTCATATTTCTGACCGCATTTTCCGGTACATACATAAAATTTATAAACTCATATGCCAAATCCTTATTTTTCGCATTCTTTGGAATAACGAATGAATCATAGCCTATAAGCGTCCCTTCTTCCGGAATAACGAACGCAAACTCGGGATTACCCTTTTCCATAAGAAGCATATCTATATTCCAGGCATGAATTACCGAAAGGTTATTAAAGGCTAAACTAGTCCTGGCTTCGTCATACTGGTATGCCGCAATATTTTTCTTCCATTTTAAAAGCAGTTCCTTAGCCTCCTGGAGTTGCCTGTCATCTGTTGTGTTTATGCTATAGCCAAGACATATCAGGGCCACGCCTATTGATTCTCTCATGTCTTTTAGCATCGTTATCTTATGGAAAAATTGCGGATTTCCGAAATTTTGCCAGGTCGGCTTTAAATCAGGAATTTTTGATTTGTTATATCCCAAAACACAAAAACCTATGCCGTACGGAACAGAATATTTCATATCCGGATCGTTCATTTTTTGAAGATATTGCATCTCTATATTTTTAAGATTCGGAATCTGGCTCTTGTCTATATCATCTATAAAGTCATTTCGCTTCATTAAAGATGCCATATATCCTGACGGAATAACTATGTCGTACTCGCCCCCTCCTGTTATCTTCAATTTGGCATACATGGCTTCGTTTGAATCAAAGTAGTCCAAAACTACTTTAACTTCGCAGTTATATTTTTTTTCAAAATCGGCTATCACTTCAGGGCACAAATATTCAGCCCATGTATGCACATATAGAGTTCTGGTATTTTTTGAACACGAAACAAAAGCTGCAGCTAATACAATAAAAACAATACATCTTAAAATTCTATTCATTTTTCCCAGTCCTTATGATATTCTTGAGTCTAATATTTACGCATTGCCACGAATCTCTTTAAATGCTGCTTCTTGATGCCTAGCGAGCCCCGATTCTGTATCTGACTTTTTCTCCCAATGGTTGTTCTACCTTGTTAATCTGCCTCAAAGCAGAATCAACTCTTTTTGTCCAGAGGAACCTCAGTTTTTCCGGAGTGGGATGTTCGTAAGTAATAAGTTTACAACAGTTTCTTGCTCCGCAATTGCATTGCATTTCCTTGAAATAAAAGGCTCTATAGTCATATGTTACTTCTTCGCCTTTTTTGATGTCCCTAACCACGATATCAAATCCAAGCCTGGAGTCAAGAACATTTGCATTACAGGAGTGGTTAAAATATTTGGAATCATCAGACGGGGCTATGTATGCGCCATCAGCCCTGCGATAGATATGCTCTTTCTTTACTTTAGATATTTTATTGTATTCTTTTTCAGGTACTATTTTGTATTCTGTTGATTCAAAACAAACTATTGTTCCTTTCGGTATAAATTGTTTTGTGTACAGCCCTTTCCCCTTGTCTGCCGTTTCTTTTACCTCAAATAAATCTGCCAGCATAATCTCTTCTCTTCTAATTTAGTTTACATTTTCTTATAATATTTTTTATTCTAACCCATTAGTACAAAGCTAACAGAGTCTTAAATTCCAAAAAGAAGTTTTTATTCGCAATTTGTTTAAATACTGAAATATATTTCTTTAAAGTGAATTCAAACTCGCCTTATAAGCTAAAAACTTCTCTCTCTTGTTAAATCATGCTGTTTCTTTCCATAAACAACCTTATAATTTTGTATAGAATTGTGGAATTATAGACTTCAGCTACAATTTAAAAACATTTTCTTAATATCATAAAAGATGTTCAGCTTTTATAAAAAATTGACATTTGGACAAAAATTATACCTTTCTATCAGCTTAGGGCTATTTTTCGGATTATTTTTTGGAAATGAATGCGCTGTTCTGGAAAAGCTAAACCAATTTTTTGTTAAATTCTTCCAAATAGCCATAATCCCCTATCTGGTTTTAACTATAATCCAAGCTGTCGGCTCAATTGATTCTAAATATGCAAAACACATCGGAATGTGCATAGTTAAGACTGCTCTATTCCTCTGGGCTTTAAGCATAATATTTATTGTATTTTTTTATTTTGCTCTTCCAGATATTCCCTACATCGGCTTTTACAGATTGGAATCATTAGCTATTAAAATTGAAAAAACTGATATGCTGAATTTTTTTGTCCCTTCCAACCCTTTCTTTTCCATTTCCCAGGGACATATACCTGCAATTGTAATATTTTGCCTTTTAGTCGGAATTGTACTTATTAATGAAAAAAACAAAAAGTCCTTTTTAGTAAATATCGAATTCATGTCCCACCTGATGAAAAAAGTTAATGACTTACTTATGTCGTTACTGCCTCTGGGGATTCTTGTAATGTCCACATATATGTTCGGTACTGTAAATGTGGATATCCTTAAAGGCATAATGCTATATTTGATACTGTCAATCATCTATTTGATAGTAATGTCATTGCTGGTTTTACCTGGAATAATTTTCTGCACTAATGACATTTCCATAAAGCGGCTTATCAATTTGATATTTCCATCATCATTGATCGCTTTTGCTACAGGAAATGTATTTTTAGCTCTTCCTGTTATTTATGATTCACTTTATAAGTTTGATGAGGAAATTGCTAATAAATATAACTACAACAAAGAGATACTAGACAAAAGACGGAATTACATAAATATCATCGTCCCTCTCGCCTGGGCTTTTCCCGCAGCATACAAGTTTTTAATAATTTTCTTCATACTTTTTGAAAAGTGGTATTATGGAACGCCGGTCGGTCTTTTGGCGCAAATTTCTTATTATATTGCAGGAATACCTATTCTCTTTGGCAACACTTCAGTAGCTGTTCCATATTTAATACAAATAACAAACTTGCCAGAATATACTTATAACTATTTTGCACTAATTTCAAATATCATGGTTTATCCCAATAATGCATGCGGGGCAGTTTTCATAATAACTTTTACCGTTCTATGCTGTATTTTTATAAACAAAGAATTGATTATAAAACACAAGAAACTGTTTATTCTATTACCTGTCTCTGCTGTAGTATTTATGACAGCCAGTATCGCAGTAAAAGAAATGATCACACCCTTCATGGCAAAAAAAAACTTAGATAAAAATCTTTCTAATATGGAATTGCAGTCACAAAATCAGACTTATGTTAAAAAAATAGAATTTGAAATTATAAGCCTCGATGAATCAGGTCTTAAGCCCAATATCGATGTTTGTGAAAATTTATTGGACGAGATAATCAACACGAAAAAAATGAAGGTTGCTTTCAGACCTGACAAATGGCCATTTTCTTTTTTGGATCATGAAGGTGAACTTATTGGTTACGATATTGATAATATTTTTGACATGGCAGACAATCTGGGCTGCAAGAAAATAGAGTTTTACCCTATCAATAACATTGATGATTTTAAGAAACTACTAAAATCAGGCTATAGCATTGATATAGCAATAGGAGGATTCTGGTCCTGGAGCACAAAAACTAATATGTCTTATTCCACGCCATATATGACAATGCATATTTCAGCTGTTATTAACTCAAAAGATAAACAATTATTCCCTGACTTTAAATCTGTTATTAAAAATGAGAATATTACATTCGGCGTATTAAAAGGTAATGATTTGCAAGAAACCTTATCGTTATTTGTCAACCCCAATAGAATAACCCTACTTGAAAGCGAGAGCGATTTCTATAAAAAAAAACTCACGGATGTGTTCATTACAGATGCTGAATCGGCATGCGCGACTAATATGATTTACCCGGAATATATGGTCTTGCCATTGCGCGATAGCAGCAATATACACGGTTTCTTCGCCTACCCTTTGCCTTCCGGCAAGCCGGCCTATTCCATTCAAGAGTTTGTAACATCATGGATAACAGGGAATAAGATGGATGGCACATTAGATGACAGATACAAATACTGGATACAAGGAATCGTCCCAAGCACCCTAAATAAAGAAAGATGGTCTATTCTTGCCTGGTTGAATAGAGGATTGAAGAATGAGATAAAAGATCAGATTATTGATATGATATCATCCTCTGAAAATGAACTCAATAAAGAATATAGTTTGTCGGTCGATAGCGGAAACAGCAAAAAATAAAAACTGTAAAATAATCTCTTGTTTTAGAATAAGCTTAAAACAATCTTAACTTTCGCTTTAAATCTGTTGCCTTTTAAAATTCTATCTGATACCATTGAGCCGTAAAGAATCTTATATCTTTGACTGAAAAAGATTTTAGAAGCAAGACATTCACAACTCAAAATTAACAATAAAATGGAGAAGTCTTCATGAAATTTGGGTTTGTTTTCTCAGGACAAGGCGCACAAGCTGTCGGAATGGGCAAAGATTTATTCGATCAAGTCCCGGCGGCGGCAGAAATTTTCAAAAAAGCAGATCAGACGCTCGGATGGTCTATTTCCGAAGTCTGCTTCAATGGACCTGACACTAAACTGACTGAAACGCGTTACTGCCAGCCTGCTATCTATGTGATGAGCGTAGCATGTCTGGAAGCCTTCAAACAGAAATTCCCCGGAATTAAAGCTGACGCTACAGCAGGTTTGAGTTTGGGTGAATTTACAGCTCTTTACGCCGCAGGAGCTTTCTCATTCGAAGAAGGATTGAAAATCCTGGAAAAGCGCGCGCTATACATGCAGGAAGCATGCGTTGCTACAAAAGGAACAATGGCAAGCATCATGAAGAGCGAACTCTCAGTAATTCAGGAATGCTGTAAAATCGCCGATGCCGATGTGGCAAATATCAACAGCGCAGGTCAGGTTGTTATAAGCGGAGAAGAAGCCAAAGTTCAAGCAGCCATAGCTCTCCTTAAAGAAAAAGGCGCTAAGGCTTTTCCTCTCAAAGTTGCAGGCGCATACCACTCAAGATTGATGAAATCAGCCGAAGAAAAACTCGGAGTTTACTTAACTACAGTTACACTCAAAGCTCCTGCAATACCAGTCGCTCAGAATTTCATAGGCAAACTCGAATCAAATCCTCAGAACCTGAAAGCCAATATAGTCAAACAGGTTACGGGCAGTGTTCAGTGGATAGGCTGCATTAATTCCATGGCAGAAAAGGGAATTGACACAATAATAGAATTCGGTCCGGGCAATGTACTTACAGGATTGGTCAAGAAGATTAAAACTGATATGAATACAGCAAATATCAATTCAGTAGAAACTCTTAATAACTATAAATAACCCAAAAATATAACAAAAGGAACGCAATTATGAGTTGCAAAAAACTCGAAGGAAAAGTTGCAATTGTTACAGGCGGAGCAAGAGGAATAGGTAAATCTATTTCTGAAAAACTTGCTTCAGAGGGAGCTTCGCTGGTCCTTGTGGATGTTCTCTTGGAAGTAGCTGAACAAACAGCTAAAGAATTTATGGATAAAGGAATCAAGGCTCTTGCTGTAAAAGCTGATGTTTCAAAACTCGAAGAAGCAGAAGCGGCAGTCGCAAAAACGATCGAACACTTCGGACAGATCGATATTCTTGTAAATAATGCAGGAATAACCAAAGACACTCTGCTTCTTAGAATGACAGCAGACGACTGGAAAAAAGTAATCGACATCAATCTGACAGGCGCATTTAATTTCATTAAGGCAGTAATTCGCCCTATGATGAAAAAAGGCGGAAAAATTGTAAATATTTCTTCAGTAGTAGGAAGAATGGGCAATGTAGGACAGGCTAATTATTCAGCTTCAAAAGCCGGAATGATCGGTCTTACAAAGTCCGTAGCTAAAGAATTCGCGTCAAGAAATGTTAATTGCAATGCAATAGCCCCGGGATTTATCGCTACAGAAATGACTCATAAGCTTCCCCAGGCGGCTATGGATGCATTCCTTATGATAACACCTATGAAGAGGCCTGGAACTCCTGAAGATGTAGCAAAAGCTGTATGTTTCTTTTGCACAGCTGATTCTGACTACATAACAGGACAAGTTCTCAATGTTGACGGAGGGATGCTAATGTAAGTAGAAATATCTATTTACTAAAAAAGTTTGAAAATTGCTTGATTTGTGTTTTATTTACCCGTATAACATCGTTAAAAGAAACTCAAAATATTGTTTAATAGCTCAATAAAAAAACCAAAAATATTGGAGGACAAAAAAATGTCATCAACAGCAGACAAAGTAAGAGAAATAGTAGTAAACCAGCTTGGAGTATCTCCTGATCAGGCTACAGACAACGCAAAGTTCGTAGAAGATCTCGGTGCAGATTCACTAGACCAAGTAGAACTCGTAATGGCTCTTGAAGAAGAATTCGGCGCAGACATCCCAGACGAAGACGCTGAAAAATTAACTACAGTTGGCGACGCTGTTAAGTACATTCAGACGCATGTTGAAAAGTAAGATTTCACTTTCTTAAGGGAAGGGGCATTCGCAATAGTCGTTTGCCCCTTTTTTTGTAAATAAAATCTCTTTTGAGGATTATTCAGATGGAAAGACGAGTAGTAATTACCGGAATTGGTATGGTTTCATCCGTAGGAAATAGCGTAAAAGAATCTTGGGATTCAATAGTAAACGGCAGGTCTGGAATTGACCTTGTTACATACTTTGACACTACCGACTTCAAGACAAAGATTGGTGGGCAAGTAAAAAATTTCAGTATCGAAAAGTATATGTCTATTAAAGATGCTAGAAGGATGGATCCTTTCTGCCATTTTGCTGTTGCCGCTGCAGACGAGGCAATGGAATCAGCAGGACTACCCAAAGATCTATCGACAATGAATCCTGAAAGAATCGGCGTTATGGTAAGTAGCGGCATAGGTGGCCTTCAAACTATTGAAGAGCAAGCTGCTAAGCTTAAGGAAAAAGGTCCAAAAAGTGTTTCTCCTTTCCTTATTCCTATGATGATTATAGATTTAGCTGCAGGCAATATTTCAATGCGTTACGGAGCTAAAGGACCAAACTTCGGAGTAGTTTCAGCATGTGCCTCTTCAACACATGCAATAGGCGAAGCTTACTGGCAAATTAGAAGAGACGATGCCGATATTATGATTACTGGCGGAGCTGAAGCAAGTATTACCCCTCTGGGTTTTGCAGGATTCTGCTCAATGCAGGCTATGAGTACCCGAAATGACAGCCCTAAAACTGCAAGCAGACCTTTTGATAAAGACAGAGATGGTTTTGTAATGTCTGAAGGCGCAGCCGTTTTAATTCTTGAAGAACTAGAGCACGCTAAGACACGCGGAGCTACAATTTTAGCTGAAATAATAGGGTATGGAGCTTCAGGCGACGCTCACCACATCACTGCCCCAGCTCCAGGTGGAACAGGAGCAATACAGGCAGTAAAATGTGCTATCAATAGAGCCAAAGTTCCTCTGGAAGATATTTCTTATATTAATGCCCACGGCACAAGTACTTCACTTAATGACAAACTCGAAACGATAGCTTATAAAGCTGTATTCGGAGATAAAATTGCCAAAGTGAATATCAGCAGCACAAAAGGCACAACAGGACATGGACTTGGAGCTTCTGGCGCGATAGAAACTATAGTTTGCGTAAAAGCAATCAATGAAAAGGTAGTCCCTCCAACAATAAATTACACAACACCTGATCTTGAACTTGATCTGAACTATACTCCCAACCAGGCTGTTCAGAGAGAAATTAAAGCTGCTTTAAATGTAAACTTAGGATTCGGCGGACACAACGCCGCTCTTATAGTTAAAAAGTTTGAATAATACAAATAGGAACATCGAATGAAAACAAATCATCTAATCATTGCATTGGGTCTAATCTCTTTGTTGTTTGCAGGATGCGCTCCTGAATTGGCAAGGACTAACTATGGGCCTGAAGAACAGCAATGGAAAAACTACATTCAGAAGTCATATAATGGATGGCAAGCTCCCCCGACCCCTGCCCCATATAGCGAGAATAATGTGTCACAAGGAGCTTCTTCTACTATAGAGGGTGTACCTGCTGCTGCCTCAATGACTGAAGCAACTCCTCTGGAAATTGCTATTGCTTCTCCTGCTAAGGGCGTACTCTCTACAGAGACATCTTACACTGTTAAAAAAGGTGATACCCTTTGGTCTATCTCTAAAAATGTTTATGGAGATGGGAATTCCTGGAAAAAAATACAGGAAGCTAATAAGGCTATACTCGGAGACTCAAACAGTCTCAAAGCCGGCACAGTTTTACAAATTCCTGTCAAGTAAGAATAGGGCATAAAAGCTGTCCTTTCTTTAAAAATGCTGTCTAAAGAACTTCATCTTGACATGTTGTCTATGAATTCAATATTCGTGGGTGACATCGTCAAGAATACTAGAATTCTTGAAGAGAAGTTTGAAATCAAGCTTCTCACTAGAGATACCCTGCTAAGAATATCATCAAAAGAATCCGACAAAATAGATTCTGCTTTTTCCTTCCTAAAAAACCTTCTCAAATTTCATGAAACTGGTCATCAAATCAAGCAAAAAGACTTCGAAGTAATCCTCTCCAACTCTTTAAAAGATAAACACAATGAAAACTCCATTAAAGACTTCTACAAAGAGACAATAAAAGTTGGGCACAAAAAAGGCTCTATCATCCCGAGAACACTTACTCAATATCATTATGTAAGGGACATTGGTTTTAAGGATATTACTTTCGGCGTAGGCCCGGCTGGCACGGGAAAAACTTATTTAGCTATGGCGATGGCTATTTCTTCGTTCCTTTCAGGCAAACACAATCGGATTATTTTAACAAGACCGGCAATGGAGGCAGGAGAAAACTTAGGCTTCCTTCCCGGGACGCTTGAAGAAAAAATCAGACCTTATCTGCGCCCTCTTTATGATGCCTTATATGATATGCTTGATTTCGATGAAGCAAATCGCCTGATGGAAAGCAATATTATCGAAGTTGCTCCTTTAGCTTTTATGCGAGGAAGAACATTGAATGATTCTTTTATTATCTTAGATGAGGCTCAGAATACTACTGTTGAGCAGATGATGATGTTCCTCACAAGAATAGGATTTGAATCAAAATGCGTAATTACGGGGGACCCAACTCAAACGGATCTGCCTAAAAATAAAAGATCTGGGCTTGCCCATGCATCAAAAATCCTCAAGGGAATAGAGGAAATTTCAGTTATCACTTTCACAGCGGAAGATATTGTCAGAAATCCTCTCATTGAGAAAATAATATATGCGTACGAGCAGGACAAAAAACAATATTCACACAGAAAAAATGACAAAAGAGAAGAATTTTAATCTACTATGTCACTCTTTTTTAAAAGTTTTAGAAGAAGAAAGTTGGAGCGAGAGGGATTAGCTAGCTCTAGCTTTAGGCCCAAATCCAGTGAGACCATCGGGTATTACATTAATGGTTCAAAGATAGTTACAGGAATTATTTTTACTATTTTATGGTTCTTTTTTGCTCTGGTATTAGTTCTTCCTTCTATAGATGGGAAATCTGAATTTTACCTAGTAAGAGACCAACAAGCCCCAAAAACCATTTATGCCGACTTCAGTTTTTCATATTTAGATACAGTCGAGACTAACAAGCAAAAAGAACTAGCCTCCCATTCAGCCCCGTTGGTTTATCAGATAGATGATATAGCCACCGAAAGGAATATAGAGGAGATTTATAATGTTTTCAAAAAATTTCCAAACACTTCCAACGAGGACCAATTAAAGAAAATCAAGGAGGTGTATGGTATTTCAGAAGATGCAATTCCAGTACTTGAGCAATTCGAAGCTGACAATAAAAGACTCGAGCTTTTCAGGTCAAAGCTCTCTGGAATCGTATATAAAGGTATAATAAGTTATGATGACATTACTAATATTCAGGATCCTGACGCTACAGAAATCTGTATTATAAACAAAAATAAGCATCTCAGAAGCCCAATTCCTGCTATTCTCCTATCAACACCTAAGGACGCGGCTAAACAGTTATCTGAATCTGTATCTATTGACTACATTTATCAGAGTAGAGATTTATTAAGAAACGCTATTTTTAATGTATCTGTAAAACTTATTAAGCCTAATTTGTTATTTGACAAGTCCCTAACTGATGTAGAAATACAGTTTATCAGTTCATCTGAAAAACATGATATCTATCAAGAAGTCAATAAAGGCGACATAATTATCAAGAAAGGAGAAAAGATAGATGCTCAAATACTGGAAAAATTCCAAGCTTACGAGAGTCAAAGATCCAAGAAGAATATATATGCCAACTTTCTAGAAAATTTCTCTTACAACTTAGCATTGAGCTTTGTTCTATTAATCATAACTATTGCATATTTCTACAGCATTCATAAGCAAGTTGTTTTTGACAACCAGAAGATGGGAACAATCGTATTCGTTCTTATAATATCCCTCATCGCTGTTTACTTCTCTCTCAAATTCTTTAATCTTCTCAGCTCTGAATTTAATACTCCGAGCACGCTAAGCACTTGCATCATACCTTTGGCCCTGCCGCCAATACTTATTACTATCCTCATAGGAATAAGAGGAGCTACTTTTATTTGTATTCTGGTGTCTCTTATTGCCGCAATCAAAGTTGATAATTACTATGCTATGATAATAGGAATGGCACTGGGCTGCTTTGCTTCGCTTGCAGTCATAAATTCAAGGAATTATAAACATCTATTCATAAGGTCAACAACAGTAATATTCCTTACTCTTATTCCTGCTGAACTCTTATGCTTTTTTCAGCCTATTATAAGCAATGTTGATACACTGCTTCTGCCGCTTTTCATGCTATGTATAATAAATGCAGTAGCCACCGGTATTTTGGTTCTTGCTGCACTATTTTTAGTTGAATCGCTTTTCCAGGTGAACACAGACATGAATCTTTTATCATTATGTGACTACAATCACCCATTGCTTAAAAGGTTGCAAATGGAAGCGCCCGGCACATATCACCACTCTCTTATGGTCGCAACATTAGCTGAACGCGCTGCAATAGATATGGATCTCAACCCAGTCAAAGCAAGAGCTTGCGCTCTTTTTCACGATATAGGTAAACTTCTTAGGCCGGAGTATTTTACAGAAAATAACTCAGCATCTGAAAGTTTGCATTCTAATATCAGACCGGGAATAAGCAGCATGATTATACTAAACCATGTCAAGGATGGAGTAACACTTGCTTTGAAATATAAACTAGGCGGACTTATTATTGATGCAATAGAACAGCATCACGGCGACGATCTTGTTTACTTTTTCTACAAGAAAGCTTTAGAAGAAAGCGAAAAAACTGGTGGGGCTACTGTTACTGAAAATGAATTCAGATATCCTGGTCCAAAGCCAATTAGCAAGGAAGTTACAATCGTTTGCCTGGCTGACTCGTGCGAGGCGGCATCCCGTTCCATAGAAAAACCTACTTTGTCGAAAATAGAAACTCTTGTTTGGGAAATAATTAACAGAAAAATCAGGGAAGGCCAGCTAGATAGCTCAGACCTTGGTCTCGAAGAATTAGCTAAAGCTAGAATTAGTTTTACCAAGACTTTAACCTCTATGCTGCACTCCAGAATAAAATACCCGACTAACGAAAAAGATAAAAACGATGAAAGTTTATTATTCAAAACCCAGAAAAACAAACTTAAAAATAGTTAAAACTAGTTTCTACAAATTACTATCTGAAATTGTTAAACTAGCTGAGCTCAAAGTTTCAAGAGACATGGAGCTATCTGTAAACTTTATTAATTCAAAAACTATATGCAAAATGAATATAGAGTATGTTGGCCACGAAGGAATAACAGATGTAATCACCTTCAACTATCTTACTCCTGAAGATTTTTTCTCTGGGTCAGGCATCTTTGCAGAAATTTTCATTTGTATCGATAAAGCTATTATCGAAGCAAATGAAAGAAATATAGATTTCGCAGATGAACTCTCTTTATATATTGTTCACGGAATTCTGCACATAGCAGGATATGATGACTTAAAGCCAAAAGATTTAAAAGAGATGAGAAAAGCCGAAATTCTATGTATGACTGCTCTAAAAAAACAATTCAACTTAAATAATATTTTCAACTTAAAAATCTCATAATAGCCCGATGTATAGACTAAAAAAGACGCTAAAATACGGTTGGTTTTCTAAATTTAACCTTTCACTTAAAATAAGGCGCCCACTTATGAAACAATGTTTCACAAAAACTCTCATTACTTTGATCGTAACTTCTTCATTGAATTTAACGCTCGCGGCTTACGACAACACAGACAGAAACACACAAGTCCAAATAATTACAGCATTGAAAAATAATGAAGTTTCTCTCAACACATTAAATGAGCGCGTAAAATACATTCAAGACAGCTACTCTGGCATATCCCAGGAAATTAACTCTTTAAAACAATCCCTTGCAGTAGAAAAACAAAACAATGCACAACTTGAAAGAGAAATAGCTGCACTTAAACAGCAAATTAGTTCAGATCGAGCACAGATGCAGAAATCTCTTGACGGAGCCGTTGATAAAATTGCCCAGGAAACAAGCAAAGCAGTAAACGCCGCGGTAAAGACATCAAAATCTGCCCCTCCAGTCCAGGAAAAATTCCTTAAATATAAAGTTCAAGATGGCGCTACTCTAAATACAATTGCAAAAGCTTACAAAGTTTCAGTTGATTCTATCAAGAAAGCAAATAATCTTAAAGACAATAACTTATCTACTGGTCAAACTCTACTGATCCCAAAAATAAATTAAAATGGTAAATTGATGTTTAAAAGATGCCACATTTCTTATCTCTTCTATTTAGGACTCGTACTGGTCTCTTATTTCTGCCCCATTTCGTACACAAATGGAGATGAGAAATTATCTTCTCAACAATTCTTGGATAAAGCAAGGAAAAACCATCCTGTGGACACTTGGGGAATCCTTGAAGGCGAAGTAACCCATAAAAGGAAAGGCTCTGAAACTGTTACTGCTCCTATTGAGTTTGCCATAAGATTTACGGCATCAAGGGTTCTTGCTAAAATAACAATAAACAAAGACGAAACTTATACCGTAGGACAGCCATATTCCGAAACTCAGCCTAGCGTAATTACTGATGACGGGAGCCTAGCTATTGCAAGTCTAGCCAACTTTGGTCTAAGGCCAGAAGATCTTACTATGACTTTTTTGTGGTGGAAATTTAAACAGGAACTTGAAGAAACTTCCGTTAAGGGCATGAATTGCCGTGTGTTCCTTCTCGAGAATCCTGAAACTAAAGAAAATGTGAAAATATATATTGGTTCTGATTATTTCTATCCAATCGAAATTGAATGGTTCAAACCCGAAGGGAAAGAAGCCTACAGAACTTGTTTCATCAACTCATTCAAGGAAGTGGATAAACTTTGGACGCCTGACTCTTTTACTCTGACAGGACCGGGGTGGCGAACAAATGTTGATTTTGACTCTGGTAAAATCCGTCTGGGATTCGTAAGCGAAGGTATTCCAAAGGATTTATTCTAATTTTTCGCTCTCTTTCCATACCTGTTTAGGTCAAGCCAGCGTCTGTGACTCCAAAGCCATTGCGTAGGATCTCTTCGGATCTCTTCTTCTATAGCGCTCGTAAACATTTGAGTCAGGGTTTTAATATCCTGATCTATATTCCCCGAAGGTTTATCAAGTTTAAATGGACCTTGGAGGATAAATTCATAGTTAAAGTTGTCGTCAATCCTTTTAGCCACTCCGAATAATAAAACTGCTCCGGTTTTAAGGTGAAGAATAGCAGGAGATGTATGTGTTCTGGCAGGATGCCCGAAAAAAATTGTTTCCACGCCTACCGAACTTCCTGCGTGCTGATCTGCAAGTATGCCTACTGCTTTGCCATCTCGTATAGCTTTGAGGATTGGCCTGGCGGCGGCCTCTTTTGAACACACTTCCTGTTTAAATAATTTCCTTCTTGAAATAAAATACTCTCCAATTTTCTTATTATCGAAAGGTCTCATTATGCTCAGTATCGGCCTCACTAACACCGAACAACCTAATCCACCTATTTCCCAGTTTCCGTAGTGCGCGCCAATAAAAACGAAAGATTTGGCATTTTTAAAAGTTTCTTCTGTCTCATTAGAGCGATAAATGAATTTTACATGAGATGAAAAATTTTCAGGCGTAATGTATTGGTCGAATTTAATCACATCCACAGCCACTTTTGCGGCATGAACAAAAGTAGCCCTTGCTATCTTTGTTGCGCTAGCCTTATCATTAGCTACGCCTGCATGAAGCAAGTGTTCTATTGCTCTCTTACTATGAAGGAAATCAAAAATAAAAATAAGCTTTCCGGCAATTTCAGCAAGAGTGTAAGCCGCTTGAAGTGGAAGGAGTCTTAATATATTTACGCCTATAACCATGCCGAAATATTCTAAGTTTTCAATAATTGGAGATTTTATTTTGGACATTATGACGAACTCCTTTTCTTGTTTTTCTTGTAAATATCCGTCCAACGGCGATGAGTCCAAGTCCATTGAACTGGGTCATTTCGGATTAATCTCTCAAAAGCAGCAGTAAACATTTGAGTTAGAATTCTTGCATCTTCATCGATATTACCCGTAGATTTCTCAAGCATTATCGGCCCTTCCAGATAAACATCGTAATTAAAGTTATCATCTCTTCTCTTTGTCACGCCTACAAGTATCGGCGCTCCGGTTCTCAAATGCAGAAGCGCCGGGGAAGAGAATGTTTTTGCCGGATGGCCAAAAAATTCAGTTTCGATTCCCAATCTGCCCGCATGCTGATCGCAAATAATCCCGACCGACTTTCCCTCTCTAATAGATTTGAGAAGGATATTGAATGAAAACTTTTTAAAGCAAAGTTCCTGTTTAAATATAGCTCTTTTGGACAAAAGATAATCAGTAAGTTTTTTATTCGGCATTGCCCTCATGACGCTTATAATTTTTGGATGCATGACTGCCGCCACATTGCCAGACATCTCCCAGTTTCCATAATGGGCAGAAGCATATATGATAGGGACAGCTAAATCCTTAAATATCTGTTCAGCTTCAGGAGTACTGTAAATGACTCTGATGTGGTCAGGCAGATTCTGAGGGGTTATGTATTTATCAAAAACCATAAATTCCACGCCGATTTTAAACATGTGGATGAAGTTCTTCCTTGCCAGAATAGATGCTTCTTTGTTGCTTTTTGTGATTCCGGCATGAAGTATCTGAGTTATCATTCTCTTCTTCAATGGCAGGAGAATGAAATAAAACATATTAGCAAGAAATGTAGCAAGCCCAAACGCCGCTTTCAAAGGCAGTAAGCGCAGAAGCTCCATTCCTCCTTTAATTATATAAAAACCTATATTCTGAAATAACCCGCTGTGCTCTTCATCCATGACAACCTTCAAAACCAATAATTTCGACCTATTACTAAATGATTATAGCACACATAGCAGAGATTCTAATACGGCAAACTATCTATTTCTCAAAGAGAAATACATATTGATTTAAAGTTTGATTAAGTCTATAATCAGTAATTCAAAGTTAAATAGTCATTAATAAACCATTCTTAATTAAAAGGAAGTCACTTATGAATTCTACTGTTCTTGTCGGCGTGCAATGGGGAGATGAAGGTAAAGGAAAAATTATCGATGTATTAACTGAAGGTGTAGATGTAGTAGTCAGATTCCAAGGTGGAAATAATGCCGGGCACACAGTCGAAATAGGCAGCAGCAAATATGTTCTGCATCTTGTTCCATCAGGCATATTTAGGCCAAATGCTCTCTGTATAATTGGAAATGGCGTGGTGGTTGACCCTAAAGCGCTTGTCAAAGAGATTAAAGAACTTGAAGAAACCGCAGGAGTAAACTTTAAAGGCAGACTAGAAGTCAGCACGAGATGTCATCTCATATTCAAATATCACAGTCTTATGGACGGACTTATAGAACAGCAGAGAAACCCCGACCAGAAAATCGGTACAACCAAGCGCGGCATCGGTCCTGCCTATGCTGACAAAGCTGCAAGAAGAGGCATCAGAGCGCTTGAAATGCTTGATTTAAAGCGTTTTGAAGCAAGGTTTAGAGAAGAAGCGGCTTTCTATAACAAAATATTTCAAAGTTATAACAGCGAGTGCGTAGATGTTGAAGCCGAGTGGAATTCACTTGTTGGAGCTGCTGAATTCCTTAAACCCTATATTACAGATTCAGTGCTGACTATCAATAAAGCAGCTAAAGCAAAAAAGAATATTCTCTTCGAAGGCGCGCAGGGAATGTGGCTTGATGTTGATTATGGCACATACCCGTTTGTCACAAGCAGTAATACGACTTCAGGTGGAGCTTGCACAGGTTCAGGTTTATCCCCTAAATATATAGACAGCGTGGTGGGTGTAATGAAAGCCTACTGCACAAGAGTAGGAGAAGGTCCGTTCCCTACAGAACTTTTCGGCGAGGAAGGTGAAAAACTCAGAGCAGTTGGAAGAGAATACGGCGCAACGACTGGCAGGCCAAGAAGATGCGGTTGGTTTGATGCAGTTTCAGCCAGATATTCATGCATGGTCAACGGTGTTGACAAACTTGCTATAACTAAGCTCGACATTTTAGATGGATACGAAACCCTCAAAGTTTGCACTGCCTATAATGTGAATGGCAAAATAGTTACCGATATGCCATCTGATACCGCTGATATTGCAGTAGCCGTCCCAATCTACGAAGAATACCCTGGATGGAACACTCCTACTACAGACGCTTGCTCATTCAGCGAGTTGCCAGAAGAAGCAAAGCAATATCTTAGGAAAATAGCAGAGCTTGTTGACTCAGATATCGGCATTATATCAGTGGGGCCTAACCGCAGACAAACTTTTGTTGTAAGCTAGTTTGGATCGCACCCGATATAATTTGACTTATTTTTTGCATTTTTTAGGGGCTCCATAAGCAGATAGCTTCTTGATTTTTTTCCTGATAGCATTAGCTTTAATACTCTTTTTTTGCAAAAAATTAAAATTCATATAGAAATGGAGTTTCACAATGAAAAAAGAATTACACCCAAAATATGCAGATGCTAAAGTTAACTGCGCATGTGGTAAAGTTTGGGAAATCAAATCAACTATTCCAGAACAGAAGATCGGTATTTGCGCCGCTTGTCACCCGTTTTTCACAGGGCAACAGAAGCTTGTTGACACAGCAGGCCGTATTGAAAAATTCCGTAAGCGTTATGGAATGAAGTAAGAAATTACTTTTTTAGCCTTTTGATACGGATTCAATTTTGAATCCGTATTGTTTTTATGCCCATAACTACAATTCTCAATATCTACCCACTACAATGAACCCTTCAGATATATCAAAGCATATCGAATCACGCAGAGAGAGATTTGAGTTCTTAGAAAAAAGACTCACCGAACCTGATATTTTTACCAAACAAAAAGAATACAAAGATGTGTCAAGAGAAAGGCAGAGACTGATAGAACTATTAGCTTTATATGATAGATGGGTTGTATCCCTAAAGGAGCATGAAGAGAATAAAGCCATGCTGCAAATAGAGGATGATGATGAAATGAAGCGGATGATAGCTGCTGAAATAGAAAAGCTAAATAAGGAGTCTGCAATACTTGAAGACAAACTAAAAATCTTCCTGATGCCTCCAGATCCAAATGACACTCGCGACATAATCATTGAAGTAAGACCTGCGGCTGGCGGCGACGAGGCAGGGCTTTTTGCAGGAGAATTATACAGAGCTTATTGCAGATTTGCAGAAATTAAGGGTTGGAAACAGGAATTACTAGATTTTACTCCCAATGCTGTAGGTGGAATAAAAGAAGTTGTTTTTTCTATGGCAGGAGAGAGCGTCTATTCCTATATGAAATATGAGTGCGGTGTTCATAGAGTTCAGAGAATACCAACTACTGAAGCAGGTGGAAGAATACATACTTCTACAATTACAGTATCAGTACTTCCAGAAGCCGAAGAAGTTGATATAGAAATAAAAACAGAAGATCTAAGATTTGACTACTTTAGATCTTCAGGTCCAGGCGGACAAAATGTAAATAGAACCGACTCCGCAGTTAGAGTAACCCACATACCTACTGGAGTAAGCGTAGCTTCACAAGTAGAAAAATCACAGCACAGAAACAAAGCTACTGCTCTTCGTATCCTCAGAGCAAGGCTACTTGAAGCGAAACAACAAGAAGAAGCAAGCAGGCACGCCGATTCCAAGAGAAAACAAACTGGAACAGGTGATAGAAGCGAAAGGATAAGGACTTATAACTTCCCTCAGAACCGGATAACAGACCACAGATTCGGAATAAGTGTTTTCGACATTCCCGGAGTCATGAACGGCACAATGGAAAACTTCTTCCAGGACATTATGAGAGCTGATAGCGAACAATCTATTTCTCAACTTATAGAAGATTGCTCCAAGTAAGGAGTTGAACTTAGTTCTTAAATTGCTATAATCCTTACTTATTGACAAGGATTATTGATCAAACACTTCGTGTTCTTATTAAAATGCTGACAAAAAACTTTCTTATCTAGAAAAAGTTAAGAAAAAATGGTTTGAGCATAGCTAAATCAAATATTGTACAAGACATAACTTGAATCTTTAATAAAGCTAGGTGGTTAATGACTAAGACTATAAACATCGGTTGGATTGGCACAGGCGTAATGGGAAAACTCAATGTGTGGACATCTTATTAAAAGCGGACTGAATGCTTTTATCTTCAATAGAACTGTAGCCAAAACAGCCCAGTTAACTTCTATGGGCGCAAAAGTATGCTCCTCTCCTGCCCAAGTTGCCAAAGAAAGTGATATTATTTTCTCAATGGTTGGATACCCTGAGGATGTTGAGAGCGTTATTCTAGGAAAAGGCGGTGCTCTCGAAGAAGCAAAACCTGGAAGCATCATAGTAGATATGACTACATCCCAACCTTCGCAGGCAGAAAGAATCTATATTGAAGCAAAGAAAAAACATATAGAATTCCTTGATGCGCCTGTATCAGGAGGCGATATCGGTGCCAGAGAAGCGACTTTAAGTATAATGGTCGGCGGAGATCAAGAAGTTTATGACAAGGTTCTTCCTCTATTTAAAATCATGGGCAAGAATATCGCCCTGATGGGATGCGCTGGAAAAGGTCAGCACACAAAGATGTCAAATCAGATTGTTATTGCATCTACGATGGTTGGAGTAGTCGAAGGACTTCTTTATGCTCACAAAGCCGGACTTGATCAGAACAAATTGCTTGATGTCATAGGACAGGGAGCTGCAGCTTCTTTTTCACTGAATAATCTAGGCAGACGAATAGTTAATAAAAACTTTGACCCTGGTTTTTTTATAAAACACTTCATTAAGGATATGGGAATAGCCCTTGAAGAAGCAAGAAGAATGAAGTTATCTCTGCCGGGACTTGCTCTGGCAAATCAATTTTACATATCGGCTTCTGCCATTGGACTCGAGAACTTCGGAACTCAAGCTCTTTACAAAGTCTTGGAAAATATCAACAATATAAATAAATAATGCTTTCAAAACTATTTGCTCTAATACTTCCGTATGAGACCTACAGTTACCTTGTTGTATATTTCATACTTCTTGCATGCGGTCTGGGGGTACCCATTCCCGAAGACATTACATTAACTGTCAGCGGAATACTTATTTCATATAATGTTACTAACTTTACAGTAACTTTTCTTATAGGTATGGCTGGAGTATTAACAGGAGATATCATAGCTTATTTAGCTGGGAGATTCTGGGGTAAAAGTCTTCTGAAATCCAGAATAGTATCAAAGATTCTCCGCAAAAGAAGCCTGGCAAGAGCAAGAATAGCTTCGAGAAAGTATGGGAACTATCTGATATTCTTCGCTAGATTCATGCCTGGTTTGCGAACACCTGTTTACTTCTCTATGGGAGTATTCAAGAAATCATTTATTAAGTTCATTATTATTGATGGATTAGCAGCGCTGATATCAGTCCCTGTCTGGATATATATCGGAATGGTATTCGGCCGTAACATTCCTGTACTTGAGAAACAGGTTAAACACATGCAGGAAGGAATCTATATAACTCTCGGTGTTATCATTGTACTCTTCATTATTTTTCATTTTATAAGCAAAAAACTTGGCTTATTTCTCTATAAAAAACAGGATAAAATAGCTGAAAAACTTATTAAACACTAACAGCTTAAGCTGTAAAAAAAGAAGCCAAGGTTTTTAAACCTCAGCTTCTTTTATTCAACTAAATTTCCAGAAAGTTCTAGAGATGCTTCTCGATAAACTCGAGTTCAGCGATTAGTTCCTTCGGAAGTTTTGAACCAAACTTCGGATAGTGTTCTGCTCTGACATCAGCCAATTCCTTCTTCCATCCTTCTTTATCAAGTGAAAGAATTTCTTCCATGTCTGAAGCAGATACTGATGATGGTCTTTCAATTGCATCAGCCGTAGGCATAAATCCAATAGGTGTTTCAATTGCCTTGCCACCACCATCACATCTTTCAAATATCCATTTCAGCACTCTGCTGTTATCCCCAAATCCAGGCCACAACCACTTGCCTTCTTTAGTCTTTCTAAACCAGTTAACAAAGAAGAACTTGGGCTGTTTATCCGGCGTTGACTTAGTTCCTACTTTAATCCAATGAGCAAAGTATTCTCCCATGTGATAACCGCAGAATGGAAGCATGGCAAATGGATCACGGCGGACTGTTCCAGCCTTAAGGTCTAATGCAGCGGCTGTAATTTCAGAACCGACTATAGAGCCCATGAATACTCCGTGGTTCCATGAACGAGACTGATGAACCAATGGAATTGTCGAAGGGCGACGACCGCCAAAGAGAATTGCATCAATCGGGACACCAGCAGGATCTTCAAAATTAGCGGCTATTGCAGGACATTGAACTGCAGGCGCAGTAAAACGGGAGTTTGGATGAGCGGCAGGCTTCTGTTCTTTATTAGACTTATCTTGAATCCATGGCTTTCCATTCCAATCGATAAGTTTTCCCGGAGCATCGTATCCAATGCCTTCCCACCAGACATCTCCATCTTCAGTCAGAGCCACATTTGTGAATATTGTGTTCTTCTCGACTGAGTGCATTGCATTAGGATTGGAACCCATTGAAGTCCCCGGGGCTACGCCGAAGAAGCCAGCTTCAGGATTAATAGCGTAAAGTCTTCCATCCGCGCCGTATTTCATCCATGCAATATCATCACCGACAGTTTCTACTTTCCATCCTGGAACTGTAGGAACCAGCATAGCAAGATTTGTCTTACCACATGCGCTTGGGAAGGCTGCGGCTACATATTTGGACTTGCCTTCAGGATTGGTTATCTTTAATATGAGCATGTGTTCGGCTAACCAGCCTTCATCACGAGCCTGAGCTGATGCTATGCGAAGAGCTAGACATTTCTTGCCAAGCAAAGCATTACCGCCGTAACCTGAACCGTATGACCATATTGTGCGTTCTTCAGGAAAGTGAGAAATATATTTTTTATCAAGTGGAGCGCATGGCCATTGCCCTGCATCGTCCTGGCAGGAAAGAAGAGGCTTTCCTATAGAGTGGAGGCATGGAATAAATTCGCCATTGTCTCCAAGTACATCAAGAACTCTTGAGCCGACTCTGGCCATGATGTGCATATTAGCTACTACATAAGGAGAATCTGTTATTTCAACACCGATTTTTGCTATCGGAGAGCCTATCGGCCCCATAGAGAAAGGAATCACAAACATCGTGCGGCCTTTCATGCAGCCCTTATACAATCCCTTCATAGTTGTTTTTAATTCAGATGGGTCTATCCAATTATTCGTAGGGCCTGCATCTTCCTGTTTTTTTGAGGCTATATATGTTCTGTTTTCTACTCTGGCTACATCGGAAGCATCTGAGCGGAAAAGATAGCTATTGGGCCGCTTTTTCAAAGGAATAGCCAACCCGCCATCAACCATGACTTTAATCATCCGATCATATTCGGCCTTTGTTCCGTCACACCAAACTATGCTGTCCGGCGTACACATGTCCTTAATTTCTTTTACCCAGTTAATGAGTTTCACATTATTGGTTTGATTCATAATAATTCCCTCCCTTTAATGTATTTGTTAATCGTTTGTTTAATTAAAGTTATGATATAAGTTTCGGAATAATCCATTCCTCACTTATGCAAATTGTGATTGATAATAGCACAAGCTTTCCTATCCTTCAATACTGCCCAACTACCTTTGTTAATTATACGCCAAAAATGCACAGCTACAGAACAAGTCGGCGGGAATTCTTGCCATAGGCGTGTTTTTAACTACCTTATCATAAGTTCCAATAACGAATGATAGCTTGAAATTTATCGAATAAAACTTAAAAAACAAGTCCCTAACATAGTTGTCAATAACACGAAAGACTGCATAATTAAAGAGCAAGAATGATCTCATAGCTAAGACTTTAAAAAAAGGGTAAAAATGGCCAAAATTATAAAATTCGCAATAATTTGTTGCTGTCTCTTAACATCTGTTTATCTTTCAGCAGAATCAAGAGATTCAGACCAAACTCTCAACACTGTAGCTTCTGCTAAACAAGCAGATAACAAGGCTCAAGTTATTTTGACCGGCGTAATCATCCAGCGCGATGGAAATTATTTCCTTAGAGATCTTACAGGACAGATAAAGCTTGATTTCCCGCCTTCAAAGAACATTACTATTGTAACTAATCAAAAGGTCAAAATAACTGGAAAGATTAAGACTAATCTGCTTCGCCTAGTCACCAAAAGCGTCGAACCTACAGTAAGAGTTAGAAGTTTAGAAGTCATTCAAAATGCATCCGAGGTTTCCGCTGACTCTGCCAAAAAACTCTAGGATTTAGTTAAAAACAACTTAAACCAAAAGGGAATCTGTGGAAAGCATATACAGGAAAAAGAATTTAGTGGTCTGCCTAATCATTATTGCTGCAGTCGTAGTTCTAACGGGACTTTTCAGCATTTATAAATACAAAAAGATTTCTAATGAAGTTCAATCAATTCTGACCAATGAAGCTTCTCTTATTTATGGAGTTGCAAATTCAATATCAACAAAAGAAAGCTCTGTCGATGATTTGGTAAATTTTCTCAAAGAAAAGTTTATACGCGGCAACTATACCAGTAACTCTCAATCTATTAATAAATATATAGATAATGTCGATTGGTATTTGAACTCTATGGTGTCAGCAGACAAGTCAATACATGGTGCTTGGTTTAATGCTAATCCCGACCTGTTTATAAAACTTGATGGCAAAAAAATAACACTGCAGGACTACTCGTTTACTTCCTGGTATTATAGGGACATGAACGGCGAAGTTATTAAAGGACCAAGAACCAATAAGAGAATAACGCCAGAAGAGGATCCCTACTACTTTGAAGCCGTCAGAGTCGGAAACATGATCATAACTCAAATTTATGAGGACCCCGATACAAAAATCGAGATGGTTTCAATAGCATCTCCTTTCTTCGATACCAATGGATTATTGATTGGAGTGGCTGGGATAGACATAACAAAAAGTCGTCTTATAGAAGCATTTAATAATATTAGAGGAAAATCAAACTCTTCCGAAGTTTACATATTCGACTCAGAAGGGAAATATGTCATCGGAACAAAAGAACCTTTGGATAAATTAACTTCATATGTCAAAAAGACAAAGAACTCCGTGGACGCCAAGTCTTCTTCCAGTAAAATAGTTGGCGGAAACTGGATCCTGATTGAAGACCAGAATAGCAAAGGACCGTATCTTGTAGCAGAAGTTCCTCTTAGTAAAATATCCGGTAATTTATACTGCATTTTATACACGCTGTATGGGCTTTCCATTATCTTATTTATCTGTCTTGTTTTGCTAAGCAAGAAAATACTTCAAATGGCGCCATCGACTATACAAGAAACTCCGAAACAAAATTAAGCCGTTTTGGTTTTTATTATTTATGCTAAAATTTCTGAGGTAAAATTATGGGAATCAAAGACTCAAACCAAATACAATTTGCCAAAGTTGATATTGCAAAAGATACTTTTATGCAAGTTCTTATCCCGATTCAGCCCGATGAAAATGACAACTTTATAATGAGAAAATTCATCATAAAAAAAGGCGGAATGATACCTTTTCATAAGAATCTGGTAGAACACCAACAATATGTTTTATCAGGAAAAGCCGAACTCAGAATCGAAGATGAAGTTTCAATAGCCCGACGAGACAGCGTGGTATATATACCTGCCGGAGTCCCGCATTACTATAAAAATCTAGGTGATACTGACTTTGAGTTTTTGTGCATTATCCCCAAAAAAGCTGACCAAATGACTTTAACTGAATAATAGCCGAGAGGATTTAGCCTCAAGCAATATGCAAAGTAGCTTTATATAGTCAAATACCCTACACTTATGATAGTCATGGCATTTGGCTCTGACTTGAATTCCCAAAAATCAAACTAAAGGAGTCACAAAATGGGAGACAAAGGCGGGAAAAAGAATATTAACAAGAGTCAGAAACAAGAAGCAAGCAAAAAAACTCAGGAAACCCAAAAGAAACAAGATAAGCAAAAGAAGAAAACACCTTAAAGAAACTTCAGTTATTAGATTCAAATACCTAAGTGCTGCAGCTCAAACTTCATACCCTATTTACAATGAAAAACTTATGATGTCATACACAAGTCTATATCAATCAAAATTGGTCACATCGGAACGAGCTGCGGAAAGAATAAAAAGTAATTCAACGCTTGTCGTAGCTATGGGCGCCGGAGCACCGCCATCTTTGTTGAATTCTATTGCACTACGAGTTAAGAACAATGATTTACATGATTTGTCTATCTACTATAAAATTGCGACAAAACATTTAGAGGAATCACTTCTCGTCGAAGATGTTCTGGAAAAAATTAACGCTCATAGCTTTTTCATGGCAGCAGTTGATCACAACATCATTAAAAGGCAACAGCAAACAGGCAAAAAGTTATTAAGCTTTGTACCTTGCCATTTTAGCCAAATTCCGAGAGTGCTTCGCGAAATAATCAAGGTTAATGCATTTGTCATTACTGTTTCTTCCATGGATTCTGCTGGATATTTTTCTTTTGGCACTAACAATGACTACGCATCTACGGCGGCAAGAGTTTGTGATCAGCTTTTGGTGGAAGTAAACCCTAATATGCCAAGAGTATTCGGTCAATCACAAATTCATGTGTCACAAGTTGATGCAATTATTGAAAATGAATGCCCTATAATTGAATTTCTTTCGGCTGTACCAGGGGAATTGGATTTAAAAATTGGCTCCTTTGTCGCACCTGTAGTACCAGATGGAGCAACGATCCAGCTGGGCATCGGGAAAGTTCCAGAAGGTGTTGCGTGTTCCCTTGAGGGGCATAAGGATTTAGGCATTCACACTGAACTTTTTTCCAATGCGATGACCAGGTTAATCAAAAAAGGAGTTGTAACAGGTCGGCGAAAAACATTACATCCTGAAAAACATGTTTTCACTCTGGCTTTAGGAAATAAAGAAACCTACGATTTCCTGAATGATAACTCTTCGATGGAAAGCTATTCCTCAGAATATGTAAATGGTATATCCACCATCGCCCGACATGATAATTTTATTTCTATTAACACTGCCATCTCTATTGATTTATATGGGCAGGTAAATGCTGAATTTATAGCAGGGCATGAATTTAGCGGCTCAGGTGGACAATATGATTTCGTAAAAGGTGCTGCTGCTGCAAAAGGCGGCAAGTCTATTATCGCATTGCATTCAACAGCTAAAAATGGAACTATTTCGACCATTGTACCGAAAGTTGAAATGGTTACCGATGTTCGTATGGATGTAGAACATGTTGCTACAGAGTTCGGTATTGTTAATTTGCGTGGAAAATCAACTAAAGAGCGCGCATTGGCTCTAATAGGAATTGCTGATCCTAAATTTCAAGATGAACTGCTTAAAGTAGCTAAGCAATTAACCCTCATATAACTCAATAAAAGAGTTTTAGGAAAACCTGGATATTTTGGGGGCGGGACAGAGTCTTAACTTATAGCCTCAATTGCAACTATTGACAAGGAGAAGAATTTATGGAAAGAATACTTCAAAATAAAATATCTATTATTATGGCGGCCAGCTTAATATTTTGTCTAACATTTACTATTTTAGGAGATCCCGCTACAGATCAAGAAAATGTTGCAGGACAAGTGGTTTATAAAGATAAGATAGCTCAAGGACAGGAAACTGCAGGACAAAATGTAGTGCCAAGCCAAAGAAAACCACCACTGCAGAAAGAAAATGCAGTAAGCTCGGAAAAAGATAAGATCAGCAATACTCAAGGATCTGAGAGATGTACAGGTGTAAGTCCTGATAAATTTGAACAAGGAAAAGATAATAAACCTCCAGAGGTAAAAGATGGCACACAGCAAGGCTCTGCAGGAAAAGTCAAACCTCA
>Ga0194039_1000099_pt1 | contig 55895 bp, 56 predicted proteins | sample JunL228m_MetaG_FD_148679 | JGI IMG/M metagenome (GOLD analysis project Ga0194039, IMG submission 148679) | Anoxic zone freshwater microbial communities from boreal shield lake in IISD Experimental Lakes Area, Ontario, Canada - Jun2016-L227-8m | ecosystem: Environmental > Aquatic > Freshwater >...
GCGCCGATATTGATATTGAAGGCGAAATCGAGAAAAGGCTCTGGTATCCGAAATACCAACCATATAGAAAAGTTTGATATAGCAGGTATCTGAAATGAATGAAACATTATACAGGATTGAAACGGATTCCATCGGCGAAATAAAGGTTGACTCAACAAAATACTGGGGCGCCCAGACACAGAGATCCCTGGAGCATTTTTCGATAGGCAAGGACATAATGCCCAAGGAGCTTATTGCTGCATATTCCGTAGTGAAACTTGCATCAGCCCGAGCTAACAATGAACTAGGCAAACTGAAATCTGATAAGCTCGCTTTAATAGAAAAAGCAGCCCTGGAAGTTCTTGAGGGCAAACTCGATTCTCATTTTCCTCTTCATGTCTGGCAAACCGGAAGCGGCACTCAGACAAATATGAACTTCAATGAGGTTATTTCTAATCGCGCCAATGAGTTAGCCGGGAGTAAACTGGGAACCAAGTCGCCTATTCATCCTAATAATGATGTTAATATGTCTCAGTCCTCAAATGATACTTTCCCGACAGCTATGCATATTTCAGCATTTACTGCCGTACAGAAAAGACTCCTTCCTGTATTGCAGGAGCTTCTGAGCGCTTTTGAAGCAAAGCAAAAAGAGTTTTCAGATATTATAAAAATCGGAAGAACTCATCTTCAGGATGCGGTGCCGATTACTTTCGGACAGGAGTTTTCAGGTTATTCTAAACAAATCAGCAACAGCATTGAGAATATAAAGGAAATTTCAAAAAAACTTCTTCCACTCCCGATTGGCGGAAGCGCTGTAGGAACGGGTTTGAATACGCATAAGGAGTTTGCCAGGACTGTTGTTAGCCAGATAAATAAAAAAACTTCTTTTGAGTTTGTTCCAGCTGATAATAAGTTCTGTTATATGGCAGCTCACGATGATTTTGCATTGTTAAGCGGAGGTTTGAAAACACTTGCATGTGCCATGATTAAAATAGCTAATGACATCAGGTGGTTAGCCTCAGGCCCTTCGTGTGGAATAGGGGAGATAACTATCCCTTCAAATGAACCGGGTTCTTCTATTATGCCGGGAAAAGTAAATCCGACTCAATGCGAGGCTATGACAATGGTCTGCGCCCAGGTTATGGGTTACGATACGGCAATATCGTTCGCCTGCTCTCAGGGCAACTTCGAACTCAATGTTTACAAACCTTTGATAATTTACGATACCTTGGAATCAATCAGACTCCTTTCAGACTGTTGCGAATCTTTCTCTAAATTTCTTGTCAAAGGGATAGAAGTTAACGAAAAGAAAGTCAGATATTTTATAGGCAAATCTTATATGTTGGCGACCGCTTTAAATGAAGTTATAGGATACGATAATGCCGCAAAAATAGCGAAATACGCTTATCACCAAGACATATCGCTTAAAGAAGCGGCGATGGACTTAAAACTGGTTTCCGAGTCTGACTTTGACAGAGTCGTCGATGTTTCTAAGATGGTTTAAGCTTTACCTGTGCTGCCGAAACCGCCTGAACCTCGTTTTGTATCAGAGAGTTCATCTACCTGAACCATCTCTACTTCAGGAAGTTTGGCTATAACCATTTGCGCAATCCTGTCGCCTTTTTTAACGGTGTAGTTTTCTTTTCCAGCATTGAGCATGATTACGCAAACTTCTCCTCTGTATCCAGAGTCAATAGTTCCAGGGCTGTTCGTTACTGTCAGGTTGTGCTTGATTGCCAAACCGCTCCTTGGTCTTACCTGAGCTTCATAATGAATCGGAAGTTCAATAAAAAGCCCTGTAGGAACTAGCTTGGATTTAGCAGGTTCGAGAAGTGCACCCTCTCTTGCCATAAGGTCAAATGCAGCATCATCGTGATGAGCTTTTTTTGGGCTTAAATCCTGGCATCCTTCAAGCATCTTGAATTTAACGATAACTTTTGAACAGTTTGACATAGTTTCTCCCTTTGTTATGGCATTATGAGAATTTAAATTTCTTAAAATAACTTAATATATTGAGAAAAAAATATTTATTTTATGATTTTTAGTTATAAAATTTGGACTAATTCTATGAAAGCTACTAGACTTATAAATAACAACTGATTCTTAATTTAACACCAAGGAGAATAGGATAATGGAAGTTTTTAATGAAAAGAAAAATGGAATTACATGTTTAAGAGTTGAAGGTCGTCTTGATGCAGGTGCAGCTCCTGCTTTTGAAAAGGCTCTTATTTCAGCTATTAAAGAAGATAGTTCAAAACTGATTGTAAATCTTTCTGAACTCGCATACATAAGCAGCGCAGGTCTCAGAGCTTTGCTTGTTGGTGCAAAAGAAATAAAGTCAAAAGGCGGGAAAATGATTCTTGCTTGTCCTAATGAAAGCGTAAAGAAAGTTTTCGACATTAGTGGATTCTCTTCAATCTTTGATCTTCAGGATTCTATTGACGCTGCTATTAAGAAATTCTAATGAATTCTTAAATTATGAAAATTTTAAGGCATCCGCTTGGGTGCCTTTTTTTATTAAGGATTTCAGTTTTTAATGAAAATAGCTGTTTTTTCAGACTCTCACTCATTCGAGCATCCCTCAAGCTGGAATGCCCTATTTGACAAAAGGGCTGTAGGCCTGGTTAATCATTTCTATATAAGGAAGCACAAGCATAAGCAGGAATATCTAGAGAAGATAGTCAAGAAGATTATAGAAATATCACCTGATGTAGTTATTTGCACTGGAGATTTGACAACAAGCGGAGATAAGGCTGAGTTTGAAACATCTCTAAAAATTCTTGACCCTTTAGTTCAGAATAAGAATTTCGATTTACTCTATGTTCCTGGCAATCATGATTATTATGTAAATGACAAAACTTGTTATGAATCTTTGAGTAAAGCATTTTTTTCTCTTAATAGAGGTAGATTTGACTTGAAAGAACTTCCCGTATCTTTCGTACTGAAAAATATTGATTTTTGCCTTGTGAATGTTTGTAAACCAACTAATCTTTTTGTATCTACGGCTGTTATGAGCAAGAAGAACCAGTCTTTTATACTGGATTGGGCCAAACAAAAGCAAAATAAGCCAAAAATCCTAATAGAACACTACCCCCTTATAGAAGAACATCCTTTTTTGAGGTGCAGGCATAAACTATGGAATGAAAGGAATGTACTAAAAAGTTTGCAAAATAAAGATATAGATCTTGCTTTGTGCGGGCATGTTCACTGGCCGACTGCAAGAATAGACAACCGAGGACGCGGAGAAATTATAATTGGGTCTGCTACGGCAAATAAATGCTTTGCTTTAATAGAATATGATGAAAAGAGTGATCTCTTCAAATATAATAAAATCAGTGTTGAATAACTTTAGGTTAATCTGATGTGTAAATATAAAATTTCTTTTATTCTGTTTTTGTTGTCTTTTTGCTTTGTCTTTACCTCCTGCTCGTTCCTTGATAGATATGACCCTGGATTTGTAGAGAGGCAGCAGAACTTTGAAAATATTAAAAAACTAAAACTTGGCATGACCAAAAAGCAGGTCTTGGCCGTTATGGGTGAACCTCTTGTTGATGAAAAATATAACAAACCTAATCTTTGGTTCTACTATACTGATTGGGATTGGGCAGATTGTGCAAGGAACGAAGAAGAATGTACTCCTTTAGTTTTTGATAATGGAGTTCTAATTGGGTGGGGAAGAGTTTTCTATAGAAACTATATCCACAAGAACTGGCAGTTCAGTGATAAGGCTGCCACTGCTTATGATACAACAGGAGTTGAGCAATAGTTATGTCTTTTAAATTTTCTGATTACAAAAGATTAGGAAGTCTGATAATTGTTTCGGGTGCGAGCGGAACTGGGAAATCGACTATATGCAAGCCTGTAATAGCAGAGGACTCAAATATAGATTTCTCTGTTTCCTGCACGACGAGAAAACCTCGACCGGGAGAAGTTGATGGAGTTGATTATTTTTTTGTAAGTCTTGAGAAATTTAATTCACTAATAAATGAGGATGCTTTCGTCGAGTACGCAAATGTTCATGGAAATTTCTATGGGACTTTGAAATCTGAGGTCGAAGATTCCCTTTTGATGGGAAAAGATGTTCTGCTAGATATAGATGTACAGGGTGCAATGAAAATAAAGAAAAATTTCCCCAAAGATACTCTAATAGGTAAATCAGCTGAATTTATATTCATTCTGCCGCCAGCTTTTGAGGATTTAGAGAAAAGACTCAGGGGCAGAGCCACAGAATCGGAGGAATCACTAAATAAGAGGCTTCTAAATGCCAAAGAAGAGATTAAACATTTCGTCGATTATGAATATTGCATAGTTAATTATGATGTTCACTCTGCCATAGTTCAATTCAAGTCAATTATTGCTTCAGTTCGAAGCAAAACCAGGGGCCTTGTCTTAAATTCTTAAACACAATATAATAGTATTGTGAAAAAAGTCTAAATATTTTGCTTATCAGCTTGACTACTTATTTAATTTTACTATCTTAATGGCTCTGTTTTTAAGGGTTTGTAGCTCAGTGGTAGATGCACCTGACTTTTAATCAGGGGGTCCTGGGTTCGAGTCCCAGCAAACCCACCATTTTAAATTAACTTTGTATTTGTATTTTTGGTTTAAGGAGTTCAAATGAGCACAGTTTGTGATGTCTGCGGAAAGAAAAAAGTTGTTGGCGGAAGTATTATCAGAAAAGGTCTTGCCAAGAAAAAGGGTGGAATTGGTATGCATGTTGTTAAAAGCAACAAGAGAATTTTTAAGCCAAATCTACAAGCAGCAAAAGCTTTAGTTGACGGAAATGTCAAAAGAATAAAAGTTTGTACTGCTTGTATCCGTTCAGGCAAAGTTGAAAAAGCATAGAACTGTAATATTTTGTTTTGAAAGCAGGGCAGTCGGTTTAATCTGACTGCCTTTTTTTATCTAAAATTTTATTCAATCACGGAAATACAAAATGAGTTCAAATCTTATTCCAAAGGCGTACGAAAGCGCTAATGTCGAGTCAAAATGGTTTTCTATATGGAAAGAAAGAGGATACTTCAAAGGCATAGTAGATAAGACTAAAAAACCATATTCAATAGTTATTCCGCCTCCTAATGTTACCGGTATTCTAACTTTAGGGCATGTTCTAAATAATACTTTGCAAGACATCCTTATTAGATGGAGAAGAATGCAGGGTTATTCAGTATGCTGGTTTCCGGGCACTGATCATGCCGGAATTGCTACTGAAAGCCGTGTTGAAAAGATGTTAAGGGAAAAAGAGGGCAAATCTAGACGGGATTTAGGTAGAGAAAAGTTCATAGAAAGAGTCTGGGAATGGAAAAAAGAATACGGCGGTACTATCATTGAACAGCTCAAGAAACTTGGATGTTCCTGCGATTGGGACCGTGAAAGATTTACGCTTGATGAAGGCTTAAGTAATGCCGTAAAGAGAGTTTTTGTAGAGCTTTATAATAAAGGATACATCTATAAAGGTGTTCGGATGATTAATTGGTGCCCTGTTTCCAGAACGGCCCTTTCTGATGAGGAAGTAATTCATAAGGAAGTTAACGGGTCATTCTATCATTTTAAATATCCGCTCAGTGACGGTTCGGGTTATATGGAAATAGCCACTACAAGGCCTGAAACTATGCTTGGTGATACTGCTTTAGCAGTTAATCCGAATGATGAGAGATATAAACATCTTGTTGGGAAAATGGTAGATTTGCCGCTCACAGGGAGAAAAATCCCTATTATTGCTGACGACCTTGCTGATCCAGTTTTTGGTACAGGATGTCTCAAAATTACTCCAGCCCACGATCCCAATGACTTTATAGTAGGGAAAAAACATGGTTTGGAAATCCTTAATATTATGAATGATGACGCCTCGATGAATGAAAAAGCAGGGAAGGATTTTACTGGACTTGACCGTTTTGCCTGCAGAAAAAAGATTTTATCTATGATGGAAGAACAGCAGCTCTTAGTCAAGATAGAAAATCATAAACATAATGTCGGATACTCAGAGAGAGGAGATGTTCCAGTTGAGCCTAGGGTCAGTGAGCAATGGTTCGTAAATATGAAAGAGTTGGCGAAACCCGCTGTTGAGGCTGTTCGTTCAAGAGAAATAAAATTTTACCCTGATAGATGGTCAAAAGTTTATTTTAATTGGATGGAGAACATTCAGGACTGGTGTATAAGTCGTCAGATATGGTGGGGGCACAGAATTCCTGCTTGGACTAATGCTGAAACAGGAGAACTCTATGTCGGAATGGAAGAACCTGCGAAACCCGGCAAATGGAATCAGGATGAAGATGTGCTTGACACATGGTTTAGTTCATGGTTGTGGCCGTTCTCAATTATGGGATGGCCTGAAAAAACTCAAGAACAAGAGTATTTCTATCCTACAAGTGACCTTGTGACTGGCCCAGATATAATATTTTTCTGGGTCGCCAGAATGATTATGGCAGGATTAGAATTTAAAGGAATAATTCCTTTCAGTAATGTTTACTTCACTAGCATTATCAGAGATTCTCAAGGAAGAAAATTAAGTAAATCTCTAGGTAACTCGCCTGATCCTTTGGAAGTTATTGCTAATTACGGCGCTGATGCGCTGAGATTTTCAATCATTTATATAGCGCCTGTTGGTATTGATATACGATATAGCAATGATAAGTGTGAACTTGGAAGAAATTTTGCAAATAAAATCTGGAATGCTTGTAGGTTTAGACAGATGCACGGAGATACAACGCAAAGTTTCAACAATCTTGACAATATTGATTTATCAAAGTTGAGCGGAGATGACAAATGGATTATTTTTAGGTTAAATACCGTCATTCATTCAGTTAACACAAATCTTGAAAAATTTAATTTCCAATCAGCTACTCACGAACTATATAACTTCGTATGGAATGAATTCTGCGACTGGTATATAGAATCTTCCAAGAGCAGAATATATGGTTGCGGCGAAGAAAAAGGTATAACGCTTTCTGTTCTGGATTTCGTGCTATTTAATATTCTCAAGCTTTTGCACCCATTTATGCCATTTTTGACTGAAGAATTAGCTCACTTCATGGGTTTTATAACTTCAGAAAAAACTATAATGTTTGCTTCTTTTCCATCAATTTTAGAAAGTTTATCAGTAGGTAAAGCTATTGAAGATAAAGCATTGATTTCTATAGTTGAATCGAAGTTTGAACTCATAAAAGCCGGAAGAAATATGAGAGCTATGTATAACATTCCTCCTGCTAAGAAGTTAATCTTTAATTTAAAGACAGATAATAAGATTATTGCTGACTTTATTAGTTCACAGGAACAAGTAATAAAAGCGATGCTTAATGCTGAAAGTATTTCTATAAACAGCAATAACTCCTCCGAAGGGCCTGTTCCGTCAAGCATTCTTTCCTTTGGAACTCTTTATCTGCCATTGAAAGATGCTGTAGATATTTCATCTGAAGTCATAAAATTAAATAAGCAGAAAAAGGAATTGGAAGGTTGGATTGTTGGCTCGAAAGCTAAACTTTCCAATTCGAAATTCGTAGAAGGAGCTTCTGCGGAAGTTGTGGCTAGCGCCAGAGAACATTTGTCAGAACTTGAATCAAAACTTATTTCTGTTTGTGATACACTAAAAATATTTAATGCCTAAATTCCTATGAAAAGACTATTATTTACTGTTTCTATATTGTTAACATTCTCCTTGATAAGCGTTTCTTCTTTTGCCGAAGATGTATCAAGTACAACCGAACTGGGGAATATTACATTTATTTCCATTAGCGGAGCAGGGGATTTATATATTACACAGGGAGATAAAAATTCAATTACTATTCAAGCAAGCAGCCAGGATGTAATTGATAGTGTTTCCATTAGCCAGGAAGGAAGCTCTCTTGCTCTTAACTGCGAACAAATAGAAGACCAGACAGTTTTTGACAAATTCTTAGGTTTGCTATCTTTAAACCATGATAGTAATGTGACTTATCTGCTGACACTAAACGCTCTGGATAAGTTAGAGATAAACGGGGTTGGGAATATATCAATTGACACTTTCAAGACTGATAATCTGACAATAATAAATAATGGAGTAGGGACTTTAGCTTCTAAAAAGCTGGACATTTCAACTTTAAATATTATTAACAACGGAGTTGGTCATGTCGTTTTAAATTTTAGTGATTTTGCGTTGATAAAACAAGCAACGCTAGATTTAAGCGGAGTTGGAAATTTTGAAATAACCCAGCTAAATGTCGATACTTTTCACTTGGTTATGAATAGTGTTGGAAAAGCCTCTATTAGTGGAAAAGCAAAGACTCAGACTTTGATTCTTAATAGTGTAGGCAGTTATGATTCGTCATCTTTTTTTGCTGAACAGACAGATTTAACAAAGAATAATATCGGATCTGCTTCGATAAATACCAAGAAACTTACTGTTAATATGAATGGGCTTGGCTCTGTTGATGTTTATGGGAGCCCGAAAATAGATATTAAGCACAAAGCGGGAATGGGTAAAATAAATATCCTCTAATCCCGCTACCAGTTCTTTAGCTATTATCTCTGTCTCTTATTCTCTGGACAATGTTTTTCAGCTCGCCTAATTTTTCAGCTCTTTGGAGTCTGCTATTCCAATAACCATACATTAGATATATCACTAGCCCAGCTATAGTCCAATATATAAAGAACTTCCAAGTCAGAGGATCTAGTTTGTACATTAGATAGGCACAGCATATTACGGCTAATGGCATAATAATAAATGGAATAGGGCATTTAAATGGTCTTTCTAGGTCAGGTCTGTTAATGCGAAGGGCAAAAATTCCTGCTGAAGCAAGAAGAAAAGCGAATAGTGTGCCTATATTTATCAATTCAGCTATTAAGGAAACAGGTAGAATTGACTCTGCTAATATGATAATAATGCCACTGCCTATTGATATAATATATGGGGTTTTGAACTTGGGATGGATTTTGCATAGCTTAGTTGGTATAAGTCCATCGCGACTCATAGCTAAAAATAGTCTGCTTTGCGCATAGAGGGATACTAGAATAACCGTAGTTAGTCCAAATATAATGCCTGTTCCTACTATTGCGGCTCCAAAGTGGTAACCTATTCTATCTAAAACCAGTGATATTGGAGCCGGAGTATTTAGGTCTGTGTACTTTACAACACCTGTCATAACTGCAGACACAACGACATATAAGATAGTTACTACTATAAGCGAGCCAATTATTCCAATAGGTATGCTCTTTTTAGGATTAACTGTTTCTTCAGCAGCATTCGAAAGCATATCAAAGCCTAAATAAGAAAGAAAAGCAAACGAAGCTCCGGTAAAGATACCATTTACGCCGAATGGAAGAAATGGAGTCCAATTTGCAGGGTTTACCTTGGGAGTTGCCAGAATAAGAAAGAGGAAAATAGCTCCCAGTTTTATAGCTACTAGCACTCTTGACACTTTTACACTTTCTCTGGTTCCCAGGACTAAAAGAACTGTAATAAAAGCTATGATTAATGCTCCTGGAAGGTCAAATATCCCGCCATCGCAAATCGGTGTCGTAATAGCTGCAGGCAAGGATACACCGAATTGTTTAAGCGTCATTGTTACATATCCTGACCAGCCGGCTGAAACAACTGCAGCGGCTAGAGAGTATTCAAGGACTAATGCCCAGCCAACTATCCAAGCCAGAATTTCGCCAAAGATTGCGTATGTATAGGTGTAAACGCTGCCGGTTATTGCAAGCATAGAAGTGAGCTCTGCATAGGCTAAAGCTACAAAAGTACAGGTAATGCCCGCAAAGATAAAAGATAAAGTCATTCCTGGGCCGGCATATTTTGCTGCGCCTATGCCAGTAAGGACAAATATACCCGTTCCTACAATTACTCCGACTCCCAGCAGTACTAAATCATACCACTGCAAAGTGCGTGTCATCTCACTATTATTAGCGTTTTTTTGGAGTGAATCGAAATTTCTTTTTCTTAAGAGCCCCATATGAGTTTTCCTTCTGTATTTTCTCTAGCCTAAGTAAAGCAAGTAAAAAATGGTCGGGGCGAGAGGATTCGAACCTCCGGCCTCTGCGTCCCGAACGCAGCGCTCTAGCCAGGCTGAGCCACGCCCCGACTTTTATTTAAAATTAAAGAGTTTATTGTAAACTAAGTTCAAGTTTATAAGAAATTAGAGTTTAAATCAATCTAATTTAGAAGCTTCGCCACCTTTATTGAGGGAAACAACTATGCTTTTAAGGTTGTCAGACCCATCTACAGAAATACTTTCAGTTCTTAGTTCAGTGTCATCTTTTAATGCGACATGAACAATTCTCCTATCGTGAGAATTCATAGATCTAAGAGTCACAGATTCACCCCATCTTTTGACTTCTTTTGCAGAGTCTAAAGCTAATTTTGTGAGGTTTTCTGTTTCATCGACTGAATCTTCAAAGCGAGGGCTTCTGGAACGATCGTCGCGATCTGGGTATTCCCTTGCAGGTCTTGAGAATGAACTTCTTTCTTTTCTTAAGTCTCCACCTCTTCTTTCTTCCCTGAATTGAGGTCTTTCTCTTCTTCTAGATGATGAATAACCATCAACATTAATAGTAATCCAAGGGCATTCAGCATCATTTTTCGTAGCTATTCTGTTAATCAGCAGTTCTAAACTCTGCAGTGTTAGACCTCTTTTCCCAATTATGCGTCCAGCATCTTCTGATTGGGTAGCCAATACTGTTTTTCCGTCTATTTCTTTAAGTGACACATCAGCTTTGAGTCCAAGGTAATCTAGCATTGTGGCTAGAACTTTTCCTGACTTTTCCAGTTTTTCAGTTTTTTCTGTCATTTTTTCTCCTAAGCAGTTTTTGGATTAGTTTTTGCTTTTTCTTTCTTGTCATTATAGATGTTAACCATTAATTGAATAATGCTTATGACTTGGCTCACAGTCCAGTAAAGTGTAAGTCCCGAAGGCAAACTGTAAAGAAATATGAGCATGATTAATGGCATAAACATCATCATTTTAGCTTGCATTGGGTCGGTAGCCACAGGGGTAAGTTTCTGCTGTAGAACCATTGTAAGAGCCATCAATATAGCCAAGGGGTTGATAGGTATTGAGAATATGTGGGCTATAGTGTCGGGTTGTGTAAGGTCAGTTGCCCAGAGGAAAGCTTGATGGCGAAGCTCAATAGCTCCGTCTAAAGTCCAATATAGAGCAAAAAACACAGGGATTTGTACAACGATAGGAAGACATCCGCCAAGAGGATTGACTCCTTCTTTCTTGTATAGCTCCATCATTTTAGTGTTGAGCTTTGGTTTATCTTCTTTGTACTTTTCTCTGAGCTCTTTTATTGCAGGCTGAATTTTCTGCATTTTCTTCATGGAAACATTCGACTTGTGAGTAATTGGCCAGAATACGAGCTTAACAATTACAGTAAGAAGAATAATAGCCCAGCCATAGTTGCCGACATATCCATGAAGGAATATCAGGAAATAAAGAAGCCATTGCGCAATTGTTTCTATTCCAGTAAAGGCAAGATGCATTATATCTTGTGCTTTCGGTGCAAATGCTGCAAGAAGTTTGATGTCTTTTGGTCCTGAGTAATACTTGAAATTCCATGTTGATGAGCTTTGTGCAGCGATATTTACATTTTTTATTATTCCGGCTGAGGATCCAACGAAGAAGTTCTTTTCAGCCTTATTAATTATGGTTGTTTCTTCTTGCCTTGCATTGTAGTTACCTCCGTAAAAGTTCCCATCATTGCTTAGAGGTTTCAGAATATCTGCAAAATATTTATCTGATATAGCAACCCATCTGACCGGGTCAGTTTGTCCGGCTTGAGTAGAGAAATTCTTATCTTCAACTTTAAAGGAACGGACTTCATTTTTGTCAGAAAGAAGTACATCTACCATGTGAGATTCACTTCTTGCAATGTCGCCAGAAACATATTCAATAGGAGGTATTCCGCCTGCCCAAACGAAAAGTTGATTAAACTTAAGATTTTTCTGAGTCTGATTGTAAATAGTTATCGAATAATCCGTGACATATTGCTTGTCGAGTTTCCAATTCTGTTCAAGTACAAACATATCTCCATCTATGCTCTTCATCTTTCTCTTTAGACTCAAAGAGTAGTCAGTTTTGTTGATGATCGGCTGATAGATTTTTTCTATTGTCCAAGCATTATTAGCTTCAGATACTGCGAGAGCTCCTGGTTTTACTGCCTTATTTAATACAATGACATTTTTGCCTGAAGCATCGATAATGGAGTTTAGTGTAACAGCTGATATGCAACCAAGGTTTGGATTGAAAGAAATGTTCATTAGCTTATCAGGGCTAGTTAGTATTTCTTCAGGGAAAGTAGTGGCAGTTTGTGCCATCTGAGTCAAAGGTAAATCTAAAGACGGCTCTTTCGAAGGAGTATTTTTGCTGATTGACTTGGATGCCAAAGATTGTTCTTTCGCAACAGGTATTGTATCAACTTGCTTGGTTGTTTCCTGTTTCGGAGTAGGTAGTAAATTCAATCCGCTAGGACCAAAAATATAATTCCATGAAAATATCAGAATTAAACACAATACGACAATTATTATTGAGCTTCTGTCTAGATTTTTAAACATTTTCGCCTTTAAATTCCTTTTTCAGTTTTAATTTAAGTCTAATTTTTTCGGGAACGGGATCAAAACCAGCTTTGCAATACGGTTGGCATCTTAAAAGTCTATAAATAGTTAAAATGATTCCAACTATTGCTCCATGTTTTTCTATAGCTTCTGCGGAGTATTCAGAACAAGAAGGATAAAAACGACAGCAGTTCATCCATGGTGTGAGATACTGATATACCTTTATTAATCCAATCAAAATATGAGCTAAAATACTCTTCTTTTTAACAGCCTCTATTCTTCTTTCCATAAGCCTATTTTTTTAAAAGCTATAATGAGCTCATGTTGAACATCCTGAGCTTTCAATAACTCCAAACCTCTTCGGGGAATTAAAATCAAGTGGGCTAAAGCTACTCTGTTTCTAATAAGCCTGAAAGCCTCTTTTATAATCCTTCTGACCCGATTCCTTGTAACAGCCTTTTTACAGAATTTTCTACCACATATAATTCCGATTTTGAGGTTGCCGTCAACAGCAACTGAATGGAGCAATATGAAGTTTCTGCTTGTGAACTTCGATGCGTTGGCTTTAGTTTCATCAAATTCTGACCTTAGCCTTAGGCAAGGATTGTCTTTTTTCGAAGAATCCCCAAATTGAAGAAGCTCCTTTTTTATCTGTGAACAAGATTCGTCCATAAATTGACTAACCAAGGAGCGGCTATTTAAGAGGAACTAGCCAGGAAGTTTAAACTAGAGAGTAAGTGACTTTCTACCTTTGGCACGGCGTCTTTTTATAACAAGTCTGCCATTTTTTGTGGCCATCCTTGCTCTAAATCCGCATTTTCTTTTTCTTTTTAATACTGATGGTTGATAAGTTCTTTTCATTGCCATTATTCCTTTGTTTGTTATAGTTTAAGTTAAAGTAAAATCAAAAACAATATGTAATTTCTATATCATAAATAGACAAAAGAGCCTCTAAAATAATTGGACTTGTTTTTAAATCAAGTTTTTAAAGAGTGGACATACAACTCTCTGTGATAAAATATAAAAGTATAAAAATACTATTCGCCAAATCTTAAAATTAAGAGGGATAATGAGCAGATCTAATTTTGTTGGAACAAAACTAATTAACCTAAAAGATAAACTTTCTTCAGTTCCAAAGGTTAAGGATGAAGTCGAAAAAAATACTCTGCCTTCGCTCGAATCAAATACTATCATAGAAGACAAAGTTTCTACTCAAGAAGTCTTGTTTTCACAAAATGTATTAGAATCGGAATCAGTTTCAATTCCAGATATTCCCATAGAAAGTGTACCGCAGATTGAACATCTTCTTGTTAAAGAAGAAAAGAAAGAGAAAATAGATAAACATCTTTTGAAAGCCCTTAAAGAGAGAAAAACTGACTATTTGAGAACAAAGGATGTAGTAATAAAGTATGTTACTGAAACTATATCGGAAGTATCTAAGGTGTCTAATGAGTTAGAAAAAAGGAGAGATATCTATCTGAACTCTCTAGACAAACTTCAAAGTGCAATTAATGAAATTAATGCGATTGATGAATTAAAGTGGGACGAGTACGACTTTTCGATAGATTTAGCCGATGCCAGTAAGCTTGTTGAGCACGCTAGGATAGAAAGTATAATTTGTAAGGATAAGTTTAAAATGCCGGAAAAAGCATTGAATGAACTTGTAACACAAACACCCATATCCGTTACGGATATTTTCAGCTCTACCCTCTCTCAACTTTTTAAATTCGGTTTCAAAGTCTTTTTGCCCTTAATAATCGGTATTGTCCTTGCCGCAATTATAATCTCACTAACTATCCTTGTATCTATGGGTTCTTTATGAGGGATTATCGCAGAATAAGTAGAACAGAAAGAAGAAAAATTGCTAATCAACTTAGACTTGATAGTTGTAGGATGATAGCCGGGGATACAGCTCCCAGCCTATCTGTCATAAAAAAGCGCATTTGGATGTATCTTCTAGCTATTGTTATTCTCGGAGTTGGCATTTTTTTCGTAATTTTCTAGTTGAGCTTCAATGTGGCTAATCCCAGAAGAGCAAAGATGAAAGCTAATATCCAGAACCTTATAACTATTTGGGTTTCCTTCCAGCCTTTTCTTTCAAAATGGTGATGTATAGGTGAACACAGGAATACGCGTTTACCTGTTAATTTAAACGAAAAAACCTGTATAATGACAGATAGCGCTTCAATTACAAAAACGCCCCCGACTATAACCAGAGCTATTTCTTGTTTAAGTAAAACTGCTATAAGTCCAATAGAACCTCCGAGAGCAAGACTACCGGTATCGCCCATAAACATTGAGGCTGGATGACAATTATACCACAGAAATCCCACAGATGCTCCGATTATACTTGCGGCAAAAATACCTATTTCCCCTGCTCCTGGAACATAATGAATGAATAGATATTCAGAAAATACTTTGTTGCCGGAGATATACGCAAAAACAGAAAATGCCATCGCTGCAAAGACTATACATCCTGTAGCCAGGCCATCTTTGCCATCTGTCAGATTTACTGCATTTGAAGCTCCTACTACTACTAAAACTCCAAGAGGCAGGGTAACAATTATTCCCGTTAATCCAGTAAGTAAAGGTTCTCGCATAAATGGAAGAAATAATGAGTTAAGATTAACAGAGCTATCAGTCGTAATCATTAGATATGTCACGCATATCGCGGCTATTAGAAATTCCAGTAGAAGTTTAAATTTACCCGAAACACCATCTCTTTTTCTATGAACTGCTTTTGAATAGTCGTCAATGAAACCTATTCCCGCCATAGCTAGAGTTATAAGGATAAATATATACATATAACTATTTGTAAGAGAGGCGCAAAGCAGCGTCGAAACTACTATCCCAAAAACTATCAGGATTCCACCCATGCTCGGGGTTTTTTCTTTAGCAGAGTCAATAAATTGGTCAGGAATTAGACCTTTGTGCCTGGAAGGAGCTGAAGTATTAAACTTTTTTAATAGCTGTATAGTTTTTGGTGCAAGCAATACAACTATCAAAAAAGATATTATTGCTGCCAGTCCAGCACGGAATGTCACATATTTAAACAGACGAAAAGGTCCGAAAAATGAATCCAGATAGCAAAGATAATAAAACATTTTTCTAAGATGGCAGATTTAGTGGTTTGAATCAATCTGATCCTAAAACGCCGATATAAGGGAGATTCCTATAGTATTCGTTGTAGTCTAGCCCGTAGCCGACAACGAATTTATTTGGAATTTCAAATCCTACATAGTCTGCGTGAATTGATTCTATTCTGCGCGAAGGTTTATCCAAAAGAACGCAGGTTTTAATATCTTTGATAGATCTTGCCTTGAAATTTTCAACGATTTTTTTCATCGTTCTTCCTGTATCGAGAATATCATCTATTATGATGATATGCTGGTCTTTTAAATCAATGGTTGGCTCCTGAAGGATTGTTACTGTGCCAGTACTTTCTGTATCGCGGTATGATGAAGCGTGTATTGTATCAAGTTTGAAAGGTATTGGTATATGCCTAATCAAGTCTGCTGCAAATGGTATGCAACCCTTCATTATACAAACAATGGTTAAAGCCTTACCTTGATAATCTTTAGTTATTTGTTTTCCAAGTATCTCGATGCGTTCTTCAATTTTCTCTTTGCTTACTAATTGTTTTGGTGTTTCGATTCCGAATTTATCCATAATATTCTCTGTCTTATGATTAATATTTAAAGTTATTTATTTAGTTCTAAGATATTTTTTTGTATTTGAACTGCCACATTATCTACTGCTTTTGACATAGCTCCTGCGAAGTCTGAAGCGGACAGTTTCTCCATTTTTACTTTTGAACCGTAGAGTTTAGCTAGAATTAATGAATCATTTTTGTCCCTGAGAATAACCCCCATGGTAAAAACTGCTTCTTTTGTGTTTGTGTCACACTCAAACTCATATATGCATCCATCCATAGTATATTTCATTGTAGATGCCAAAGGTATGGACTTTTCAGGATTATTGAAATAGAGTGTAAAATATCTAGCTACTAGGTCTTGAGGTATTTGCGCCCAGTTATTATACATATCGTATTTAACTTCATTGCCTGGGAATTGGAATATCATTTTAGTGGAGGAAGGCAGAGTTGATGTAAATCTTTGCGGAACCAATATCCCCATGTTGGGCGAATTAGTCAGAGGGGATCGGTCAAAATCAAAATGAGTTGTGCCCTGAGTTGATCTGAACATAGAACAGCCGGTTAACAGAACTAGCATTGATAAATAAAAAACTGTTTTCATGAATATTTTTGAGAAACTTGGTTTGTTATTTTGTATTTTTATCTAAGTTACAAATAGAGTGTATTGTCTTTGATGCTCTAATCAAGAGCGTTAAGCCTAAGAAAAACGATTTTCATTTATACTGCTGATTTTTTAAAATATGCTGTTTGAAAAGGCTAAAACGGGTTGTATCTTAGGCGCTTCAGATTTTCTTAATAATTTTTGATCGAAACTTTGTTAATTTTTAACTGTGACACAAATTTCGGTTAACAGCAAAAAAAGAGGAAAAATTAAATGTCTGTAAAGATTAGACTAAAAAGAACCGGAGCAAAGAATAAACCATCTTATCGTGTGGTAGTAGCTGATGCTAGATCACAAAGAGATGGGAAAATAATCGAAAATTTGGGGCATTATGATCCAAGGCATCAAGATGAAAAGATTGATGTGGTAAGAGCTGATTATTGGATAGCTAATGGCGCTCAGCCATCTGAAACTGTTAGCGATATCATACTACGCGCTAAGGGCATTCAAAAACCAAAGAAAGTTTACCCTCCTAAAAAAGAAAAAGTAGAAGAAAAGAAGTAAAAGCTATATATTGACCCAACGCTTACCTGATTTATAATTTATTATTTTTGGAAATTTACTGTGATTAAGAAATTGTTTAATATGTTTATGGGAAAAGGCAACACCGTAGCCAAAACTGCACCTGCAGTTTCCTCTAATGTATCTGTCTTATCTATGGATAATGTTGTAAACTTCGTTGATTATGTAGTGAAGTCCTTAGTGGACAACCCGAATGAAGTCAAAATTGAACTTCATAAAGGTGAAAGAGAACAAACTATCAATATTAACTGCAAGAAAGAAGATATTGGTAAAATAATAGGAAAACAAGGAAAGACTATTATGGCTATCCGTACTTTGGTTTCCGGAGCTGCAAGTAGAGTTAACAAGCAAGTAAATGTTGAGGTGCTTGATCAGATTGCAAATTGATATTATCACTCTATTTCCTGATGTTTTTTTTGGTCCCTTTGCAGAAAGTATTATAGCCAGAGCTATTAAAGATAATTTAATTGTCATCAATACAGTTAATTTAAGAGACTTTACACAAGACAAACACAGGACAGTTGATGATACACCCTACGGCGGCGGGCCGGGAATGCTGATGATGGTAGATCCATTGTGTAAAGCAATAGAATCTTGCAAAAAACAAGATTCATTAGTAGTGCTGACTTCTCCGAGAGGGGAAACTTTTAATCAGCAGATGGCTAGAGAGTTGAGTTCAATAAAACACTTGATAATAGTTTGCGGACATTATGAGGGTGTTGATGAAAGAGTGAGAGAGTTGTTCATTGACAAAGAGATTTCAATCGGCGATTATGTTTTAACTAGCGGAAATATTCCTGCTATGGTAATCGTTGATAGTATTGCAAGGTTATTGCCAGGAGTTTTGGGCGATGATTCTTCTTCTGAAGAGGAGAGTTTTACTAATGATCTTTTAGAATACCAGCAATACACTAGACCTTTAGAATACAGGGGACTCAAAGTGCCTGATATTTTATTGTCCGGGAATCACAAGAAAATTCGTGAATGGAGAAAAGAACAATCTATTCTGAAAACAAAGGAATCTCGTAAAGATTTATATGAGAAATTTTTAGATAAAAATAAATAAGTTTATATATTATATTGGAGGAAATTTAAAATGCACATAATGGAAAAGGTAAATAAGGCTCAGTGCAGAACTGACCTTCCTGCTTTTAATGTTGGCGACACATTGAAGGTTTTTTCAAAAATTGTTGAAGGTAAAACTGAGAGAGTTCAGGCTTTTATGGGAACTGTCATAGCTAGAAATGGTTCTGGAATTAATGAATCATTCACAGTTAGACGCGTAGCTTTCGGAACTGGAATTGAAAGAATTTACCCGATTAACTCTCCTAGAATTTCAAAAATAGAAATTCAGAAAAAGGGCGATGTAAGAAGAGCAAAGCTTTACTATTTAAGAGATAGAGTAGGAAAGGCCGCAAAAGTAAAAGATCAAAGCCACTAGAATATATAAGATTCTATTGTCTGAGATGGATTTTTTCGATTACCGTCATCCTATGCTATCTTATGAAAGAGAGTTATGGGACGACGGTTTCTCTTTTATAGCCGGCGTTGATGAGGCTGGCAGAGGACCTTTGGCAGGACCATTAGTGGTTTCTGCCGTGATATTTGAAAAAGACAATCAGATACCAGTTGTCAATGACTCTAAGAAACTCACTGCAAAGCAAAGAGAAATGTTATATGACCAAATTCTTTCAACGGCTAAGAAATATTCGATAATTGAGCTTAGTGAAGATGAAGTTGATTTATTGAATATCTTACAGGCGACTCATAAGGGCATGAGACTGGCAGTAAATGAATTAGAAATAGCTCAATTTGCATTGATAGATGGGTTACCCGTGCCCAATATGCCTATAAAGTCCAAGGCGATAGTTAAAGGCGATGCTAAGTCTGCTAGTATAGCGGCAGCAAGTATTTTAGCCAAAGTTTATAGAGATAGGTTAATGGATAAGTATGCCGAATTGTATCCGCAATACGGCTTTGAAAATAATAAAGGATACGGGACAGCAAAGCATCTCGAAGCGATAAAAAACTATGGGCCTTCACTGATACATAGAAAGAGCTTTGAACCGGTCAAAAGTTTGTTAAATAGAGAATCAAAAATCCAAATGGAATTGATTTTACAATAGGAGTAAACAATATGTCTAAATTTCCGATTGAAACCATTCGCCACAGTGCAGCGCATATTATGGCGGCAGCAGTCAATAAACTATTTCCAGATGTGATGTTCGATATTGGCCCTTCTACGGCAGATGGTTTTTATTACGATTTCGATATCAAGTCTAGATTAGTTCTTGAGGATTTAGAAAGAATAGAAGATAAGATAAAAGAAATAATCAACGCAAGGATTCCCTTCGAATATTTTGAGCTTTCCAGAGAAGAAGCTGAAAAACTCTTGAGAGAAAAAGGACAGAAGTATAAAATTGAGCGTTTAGCAGATATTCCCGACGGCGAGAAAATTTCTTTTTATAAGATTGGAGACTTTGTTGATTTATGCAGAGGTCCTCATGTGGAACAAAGCGGCCAGGCAGGTGTAGTAAAACTTCTCTCTATCGCCGGTTCTTACTATAGAGGTAAGGAAAGCAATCCTATGCTCCAGCGAATTTATGGAACTGCTTTTAATGACAAAAAAGAACTTCATGACTATCTGAAACTCATTGAAGAGGCCAAGAAAAGAGATCACAGAAAACTTGGAAAAGAACTGGATTTGTTCAGTATTTCCGAGCAGGTAGGCGGCGGTTTGGTTTTATGGCACCCAAAAGGATCTTTTGTAAGAAATGTATTTGAAACATATTGGAGAGAAGAACATTACAAGAATGGTTACGATCTTCTTTATACTCCTCATATAGGTAAATCACAATTATGGGAAACGAGTGGACACCTGAGCTTCTATAAAGATGCTATGTATGCGCCTATGGATATTGATGGTAATGATTACTATGTCAAACCCATGAATTGCCCTTTCCATATTGAAATTTATCAGTCGAAACTCAGATCGTATAAAGAACTTCCCCTGAGATGGGCAGAACTTGGAACTGTTTACAGATACGAAAAAAGTGGAGTTCTTCATGGTCTTTTGAGAGTTAGAGGTTTTACCCAGGATGATGCTCATATTATTTGCACTCCTGAACAAATTGAATCAGAAATCTTGAATGTACTGAAGTTCAGTCTTGATATTTGGAAAGCTTTCGGGTTCACTGACATAAAAGCTTATCTTGCAACCAGACCTGAAAAAGCAGTTGGCGAACCTGAAAAATGGAAAAAAGCTCTTGTTTCACTTGAAAAGGCTGTTAGAACATTGGGTTTGGAATGCGAAGTAGATGAAGGCGGCGGAGCATTTTACGGACCCAAGATTGACCTTAAAATAAAAGATGCAATTGGCAGAGAGTGGCAAATGTCCACCATACAATTTGACTTTAACCTTCCTGAAAGGTTTGGAATGACTTATATTGGGGATGATGGACTTAAGCACCAGCCGTTTATGGTTCACAGAGCACTTTTAGGTTCAATTGAAAGATTTTTTGGAATTCTTGTTGAACATTATAGTGGTGCTTTCCCTATGTGGCTTGCCCCTGAACAAGTCAGGATTCTTCCTATAACTGATAATCATCATCCTTACGCGAAAGAACTTGCTCAAGAACTAAAGTGTATGAATTTTAGAGTGGAAGTAGATAGTCGATCTGAAACGATTGGAGCCAAAATAAAGAATGCCAGGAATGAAAGAGTTCCTTATATAGCAGTTGTAGGAGATAAGGAAATTGCCGAAAGAAGCCTTTCTGTCAGATCAAGAAGAGAGGGCGAACTTGGATCGATAGCTTTTGATAAACTAAAGGAAAAACTTATCAGAGATGTTGCACTGAAAGTTTAGTTAGTTTCGAGTAGTTGCTTTTTTTAGAATAAGGCAAGTTGAAAGTCAATTAAGATAGAGTATTTTAAAGACTTTCTAATTGGTAATTTAAATAGGAGATCGTCATATAGCTAGGTTAGTTAAAACTGCCGCTCAATTGAATTTCGATCAAGTGCGGTTGATTGGGGCTGATGGAGATCAGCTTGGTGTTGTTTCCAAATTGAGAGCTTTTGAGCTTGCTAAGGAAGCAAAGTTGGATTTGGTTGTCGTATCAGAGCAGTCAGATCCTCCTGTATGTAAAATTCTTGACTTTGGAAAGCTTGCTTATGATCAGAAGCGTAAACATAAAAACCAAAAGAAAAATCAGGTAGTTCAGAAATTAAAAGAATTAAGGTTCCATCTAAATACTGATGAGCATGATTATCAGACAAAGTTAAATCACGCGACTGAGTTTTTAGAAAAGGGAAACAAAGTTAAAATGGCTATAGTTTTTAGAGGTCGCGAAGCGGCTTATAAAGATAAAGGCTTTGAACTCATAAATCGTGCGATTAAGGAGCTTTCCGAACTCGGAACTCCTGATGGGTCGCCTAATATGACAGGAAAAACTATACTAGTTACGATGAACCCCAAGTAACTATAAATTCGCCGGTGAGGCTGATAATCAAGGCATCTGCCTGCCGGTTAATAAAATAATCCAATAATAAAGGAGATTAAACGATGCCAAAGATGAAAACAAGAAAATGTGCTGCTAAGCGTCTAAAGCAGACCGGCACAGGAAAGTTCATGCACAATAGGGCTGGTGGTCGTCACATCCTTACAAAGAAAAGCTCAAAACGCAAACGCCATCTAGGCGCTTCCGGAGAAGTTAAACACACAGAAATGTCTAGAATCAGAGCCGCTCTTCCATACGGTTTGAGTTGATAATTAAAGGAGTGATTTAAAAAATGAAAACTACATTTTCAGTAGCATCCCGCAAAAGACGCAGAAAAGCATTAGATAGAGCAAAAGGTTTTTACGGCGCAAGCAGTAAACAAATAAGAACAGTTTATGACGCCATTATTAAAGCTGACCAACACGCTTATATTGGCAGAAAACAGAAAAAGCGCCAATTCAGAAGACTTTGGACTATTCGTATAAGCGCTGCATGTAGGCTAAATGAAATAAACTACAGTTCTTTCATTCATGGTTTGAAGCTTATCAATTCTGATCTGAACAGAAAAATGGTGTCAGAAATGGCTATCCATGATGAACCGGCTTTCAATGCTCTTCTTCTAAAGGTAAAAGAAGCATTGAAGAAGTAATGCAAACTTTGCATTAAAAACAAAACAATTAGAGCCTTTGACAAATTTTATAAAAAGTTTGTTAAAGGCTTTTTATCTATAATCTAAATACTAATCATTATGAGTATTGACACACTAAGAAAGAACTCAGAGGAAATTCGCTCCAGGCTTAGCTCTGATATTCTAAATGTTTCTACTAAAGAGGACTTAGAGAAGTTTAAAATATTATTTCTTGGACGAAATGGTTTAATTACTGCTCTATCAGGACAATTGGCAACTATTGATAAGGTTTTAAAACCTGAAGCTGGAAAAATCCTTAACGAAACGAAAAATATAGCTCTATCAATGATAGAAGTTAAATTAAGTGAAATTGAAAACGCATCAGGAAATAAAGAGGATTTTATTGATATATCACTACCTGGAAGAGTCTGGAAACATGGTAAAAAACACCCCATTACACAAACTATTGATGACTGCGTGGCAATTTTCAGGCGGATTGGTTTTATTGTTGCAGACGGTCCTTGCATAGAGACAGTACATCATTGTTTTGATGCGCTTAATACTCCAAAAGAACACCCATCGAGAGAAAAGAGTGATACATTTTATTTTGCAGACGGGAGATTATTAAGGACTCAGACCTCGACAGTTCAGATTAGAGTGATGGAATCTCAGGAGCCACCTATAAGAATTATTGCTCCAGGACCATGCTTCAGGCCGGACACTCCAGATGCGACACATAGCGCCAACTTTCATCAGATTGAGGGGTTATATATAGATAAAAATGTATCTATGGCCGACCTAAAAAGCACACTGATTTATTTTGCTAAAGAACTTCTAGGCGAAAGTGTCAAGATAAGATTCAGACCGCATTTTTTCCCATTTACAGAACCTAGCGTAGAATATGACTTCTCCTGTATTATGTGCGAAGGAAAAGGCTGCAATGTCTGCAAACAATCAGGATGGCTTGAAATCTCAGGAGCCGGAATGGTGGATCCTAATGTTCTAAAAAATGTCGGATATAATCCTAATATATGGTCTGGATTTGCCTGGGGAATGGGTATCGAAAGAATAGCTATGATCAGACATAGAATTAATGACATCAGGTATTTTTATGATAACGATGTAAGATTCCTTAATCAGTTTTAATCCACAGGTGTAATATGAAAATTTCCTATAATTGGCTTTCTAAATATATTGATATTCCATATTCTTCAGTTGAACTAATAGAGAGACTTACAATGGTCGGGATAGAAGTGGAATCTGTTTTGAAGATAAACGAGATACCTGACACTGTAATTGTTGGAGAAATACTTGAGAGGAATCCTCATCCAAATGCCGATAGGCTTTCTGTTTGCAAAGTTAACAGTGGAAAAGAAATTTTGCAGATAGTTTGCGGAGCTCCAAACTGTGATGTTGGCAAGAAAGTCCCATTGGCTCAAATCGGGACAGCGTTCAGGGATGATAAAGGCGGTGAATTTAAGATTAAGGAAGCAAAGCTCAGGGGTGTTGATTCGTTTGGAATGTTGTGCAGTGCCAAAGAACTTGGCATCTCTGCCGAATCATCAGGCTTGCTAGAACTCGATTCATCTTTAGAAATAGGCAAAACATTAAAAGATGTGTTTTGCCCTGACACGGTTTATGAGCTTGAGATAACATCCAATAGACCTGACTGGAATTCTTATTTAAGTATTGCCAGAGAAATCAGAGCTTTATCGGGAAGAGAACTCAAATATCCGGATGCACCCATTACAAATCATGAGATTAAGAGCAATCCATCGGTAGTGGTTCAAGATTCGGATGGATGTCCGAAGTACACAGCAAGAGTGATAAAGAATATCAAAGTAGGGGAAAGTCCCAAGTGGCTGAGAGATGCTCTGACAAGTATTGGCCTAAGACCTATTAATAATATTGTGGATATTACAAACTTTGTCCTCTTTGAGACAGGTCAGCCTCTTCATGCCTTTGATCTGGATAAGTTAGATGGGAAAAACATCATTGTAAGAAAGGCCAAAGATGGAGAAAAAATTATAGCAATAGATGGCAAGACTTATGGTTTAAAGACTGATTATCTGGTAATAGCCGATTCTTCTAGGCCAGTTGCTATAGCAGGAGTCATGGGTGGACTTGATAGCGGTATAACTTCAGATACAGTTAATGTATTGCTTGAGAGCGCATATTTTAGGCCTTCTGTAGTTAAAAAGGCATCTAAAGAACTCGGACTCTCTTCTGATTCCTCTTATCGTTTCGAAAGAGGTGTTGATAGCGAAATGGTGAGTTTTGCAAGTAATAGGGCTGTTTCTCTAATACAGTCTATAACCGGAGGTATTACAGCTTCTGATTTAGTAGATGTATCGGATAACGCTCTGCTTCCTCAGCCCAAGAAGGTATCATGCAGTTTCAATAGGATAAAAACACTCATCGGCGTAGAGATTTCCATGGATCAGATGATTGAGATTCTTAAAAGGCTTGATCTGATTGTAATGAATATCTGCGATGATTCATTTGATGTGACAGGGCGAACTTTCAGACTTGATATAGAAAGGGAAGCCGATGTGGCGGAAGAAATTTCCAGGATATACGGTCTGGACAAAATCATCTCAAAGGATATCAATGTTAGAGTTGCTTCATCATACAAGAATGATACATATCATCATATAGAGATGCTTAGGAACCAGTTTATATCTCTTGGTTTGACTGAGTGTTTAAATTACACCCTTATAGATAAGAAAACTGTCACTAAAGATGGCTTATTCGCAGAAGCTGATCTTTTTGAAGTGATAAATCCGATAAGTTTTGAAAGCTCTATACTGAGACCATCATTATTTTTTGGAGTGATGAAAGCTCTCGGAAGAAATGTCTCTTATAACAATCATGACCTGGCGCTCTTTGAAATAGGGAAGATCTATACGGCTAACAAGAGCTTCAAAGAGGAATCCTATTCATCCTTGATCCTTATTAGCGGGAGAGCTCATTCTGAAATGTTTTCTGAAGAGAAGAAGAGAACCTATGATATATATGATATGAAAGGACTTATTGAGTCATGGTTGGATGCTATCGGAATCCATAATTGCTCAATAAACAGGACCAGTTCATCGCTTTTCAAGAATGGAACAGCTGTTCAGGTCTCATCTGGAAATGATATTTTGGTAACCTTTGGTGAAGTTTCCAATTGCTTTACAAAAGGTATGAGGCTCAGATACGGACTCTTTGGTGCAGAAATAAATATCGATAAAATAGTTGAAATAATAAAGAATAGGCCAGTCGTCAAGTATCAGCCAATAGCAATCTATCCATCGACTACTAGAGATATTGCCTTGAGTTGTGATGAGCATATGGAGAATGCATCCATTATTGAATGCATACACTCTACAAAGTGCGGCATAATTGAAAGCGTTGAGCTCTTTGATTTATATCAGGATAAATCCCTCGGAGACGGCAAGAAGAGTTTGGCTTATTCTATAACTTACAGAAGTCCTGACACGACTCTTACCGATGACGAAGTTAATAAAGCTCATGATAAAATAAGGGGCGAATTGGTAGCCAAACTATCAATTGAACTTAGATAGTTTAATCTTACAATAAGATTCTAAAAGAGGGTCTGAAAGCGTGATAAAAACGCTCTTAGGCCCTCTCTCTTTTTAATCACCTTCCAGAAAATCTTCAAAAATTTAATCTAAAAATAGGTTTTTTACTATTGTGTTAATTTTTTCTTTAGGGTAGAATAGTTGCATAAAGGTGAAAAAAGGTGAATATGGAAGCCAATAGCGGTAATAATAATGTTGATGTACTCTACGCGGGTGAATTTGTTCACTCCGTTGATACTCAGCGCCGCGTTGCGATTCCAAGTGAGTGGCGTTCAAGAGGAGATGACAACAGGTTTTATGTCCTGCCAGGAAGGCACAACGCTTTGCAACTTATGCCGTTTTCTGTTTTCAAGGCTATGGCAGAAAAACTTAAAAAAGTATCTATAGCAGATCCTAAGGCTTCATTGGCTCTTGCAAAGCTTGGCGCACGATCCAGAGAATGTACGCCGGATAAGCAGGGAAGAATACATATTCCAGAACAGCTTCTGGAACATGCAGAAATAAAGAAGGGGAATGAAGTTGATAGCGAGATTGTGCTAGTCGGAGTATTTAACAGTATCCAGATATGGTCTAATTCTAACTGGAATAAGCACAAGCAGCAGATGAGTGATGATGAAATGCTTGATGTTCTCCAGAGCATAGAAGAAATAAAGTAGTTACTCAATTGTCCTTTAATAGATAGGTATAGGATTAGGAAGATGGATCAGTCCACAGAAAATTTGAGGCACATTCCCGTGATGGTCAGAGAAGTTCTTGAACATCTGATCCCATCTACCGGGAAGATAAAAGTTATTGATGGTACGCTTGGTTTCGGTGGGCATACTGATGAGATATTGAAGAAGAATCATGATTCAGAAGTATTGGGCCTGGATAGAGACTCAGAGGCCCTTGAGTCATCACAGAAGAGGTTTAGCAGCATGGCCAGCAGAGTGATTGTGCACAAGGCAAAGTTTAGTGAGTTGGCAGATGTGGCATCTTCAATAGGATGGGAAAAGGTAGATGCAGTGCTTTTGGATATCGGAGTCTCATCCGCGCAGATTGATGAAGATTACAGAGGGTTCTCTTTTAGAAGAAATGGTCCTCTTGACATGAGAATGGATGGGGCGCAGGAGATTACAGCTGCAAAAATATTAAACAGAAAATCATTGAGCGAATTAGCAGATATTTTCAAGCAATATGGGGAAATAGACGGTGCTATGAAGCTAGCCAGAGCAGTAGTTGCAAGAAGGACTGATAGGCCATGGATGTCAACGGAAGAGCTTAGCAAACTTTGTGAAGATACCGTGTCAAGTCCGAGAAGGAATGGTCCGCCGGTTTCGACTTTGTGTTTTCAGGCATTGAGAATAGTAGTTAATGATGAACTAGGAGAACTAGAGAAAGCTGTTGAAGGGGCGATCTCTATTCTTAAGAAAGGCGGCAGGATAGGAGTTATTAGTTATCACTCTCTCGAAGATAGAATCGTGAAAAATATCTTTAGAAGAGAGGCGACTGATTGTCTGTGTTCGAAGAAGCTTCCGATATGCAGATGCGGGCACAAGGCTAAGATAAAGCTGATTACTAGGAAGCCATTGGAGCCATCGTCAGAAGAGATAAAAAAGAACAGAAGAGCAGGATCAGCAAAATTCAGAGTAGCAGAAAAGATTGTTTAACCGAAGTGTTTATATATAAGGAGTTGATTTAGTATGAATCTGAGAGCCAGAAAGAGCACTCTAAGAAGAGACCTGAGAGAGAAGAGGAGAGGGAAGAATACCTTTATAAAACTATCAATTTATCTGATAGTTGTCCTATTGCTCTCATTTGGGGTGTTTGGTTCTACTGTTTATTTTGATGGTCAGAGTCAGAGGATGAGCAAAGAGATTAGTATTAATGAAAATGAAATATATAAGCTCGACAGAGAAATACAGAATCTGAAACTCTCATTAGAAGTTAAGAGCAAGAGAGAGTACATATACGGAAAAATAGCTCAGAATAATCTTGGGCTTCGTCCGGCAGAGCCTGACCAAATTGTCAGGCTGATACCATCAGATTACGATTTTAAAGGCGCATCGACTAACGGAAAGAAATTTGCTTATTCTAGCAAAAATGCTAAGTCTAAAATCGTTGTTAACGATTAATCCTATCCTCTATACTTTAATGAGATATTATGGGTCGCAAAAGTTTCTTACTTAAGATTCTAGCTGTAACGATCTTCATAGTATCTATTTTTATCTACCTTGCCGTCCATTTATATTTCCTTCAGATAGAGCAGCACAAAGAGCTCTACGACAAGGCAAAAAAGAAATACACTTCTGTCATGAAGATAAAAGGGGCCAGAGGAGAAATCTATGATTATAATGCCAATCTTCTAGTAGGAAATATTCCATGCGTTGACCTTAGAGCAGACCCCAATCTCGTAGGTAACAAAGAGGATACCCAGAAAGCGGCCAGATTTTTTGCATCCAGGCTTAAAATTCCTTATGACAAAGTCTATGAAAGGTTAAACAGAAAATTTGTTAATGGTAAGGAAGTGCATGAAGTTGTGATAAAGAACGAAGTGCCCCTGGAAGATGCAAATACTCTGAAAGAAGAGATTAAGAAGAAGAAGATTAACGGGATATTTTTTTCAGATGGAACCAAAAGATACTATCCTAAAGACCAGCTCCTTTCGAATGTATTGGGTTTTATCAATGCCGACGAAATAGATGCAGTACCTGTGTCTGGAATAGAGAGCGCATATAATAGCATATTATCTCCAGGCAAAGCAAACATTACTGTCTATGAAAGAGCCAGGGACGGAATACCTCTTTCTTATGGAAACAACCGTTTTGAAGACAAGAAACAGGGTGATAATGTCTATCTTACAATCCAGGAACCGTTGCAGGCTATAGTTGAGGAGCAACTTGATATTCTGATGGAGAAGTGGAAGCCCAAGACAGTTTACGCGGTGATGGTGGATCCCAAAACAGGGTCAATAATGGCAATGGGGCAGAGACCGAGTTTTAACCCAAATGACCGTTCATCCCTCAATGGAAGTGATTGGCAGAATAAGATAGTGACGGAGGGATTTGAGCCAGGTTCGATCATGAAACCGCTCGTTGTGGCTAAGGCTTTAGACTTGGGAGTAGTTAGGCCCGGAACGATGTTCGACTGCGAAAAGGGCAAATGGTTTTTTGCTGGGAAACTCCTTAGGGATTCCCACCCATACGGCATACTAAATGTGTCAAGCATAATCCAGAAGTCCAGTAACATCGGAACTGCGAAGATCTCATTGGTGTTGGGCAAAAAGAGGCTTTATGACCTTTTTGTGCAATATGGATTTGGAAAAGAGTCAGGTTTGCCATTCGAGCCTGAGGCTACAGGGATACTAAGAAAGTATGAGAGATGGGACAGTTTATCAGCTACCAGATTCCCCATAGGACAGGGAATATTAACTACACCATTGCAGATAGTCAGCGCCTACACTGCTCTAGCCAATAATGGGCAGAGAATGAAACTCAGGATTGTGGACAAAATTCAAAATAGTGACAATGGAGTGATATACAATTTCCCTGTTAAAAACGCTGAAAGAATTTTTAGTGAGAAAGCGGCAAATGAAATTGTAGAGATGATGAAGCTAGTTACCGAAGAGGGGGGTACAGCGACAAAAGCAAACATCCCAGGATATAAGGTTGCCGGCAAAACAGGGACTGCTCAGAAGTGGGTAAATGGTGAGTATTCACACACTTACTTTGTGGCGAGTTTTATCGGATTTGTTCCAGCTGATGATCCGGCATTTGTCCTATTAGTGTCAATTGATGAACCAAAAGGGGCAAGTTATGGCGGAGTGGTCTCTGCTCCAGCATTTACTCAAATAGCAGAAAGGGCATTGAAATATCTTGATGTTCATCCGACAGAGCCGATTCCAGTTAAGGAAGAAGGAAAGAAGGAAAAAGGAAACTAAACTGCGATGTGTTTCTTGATTATTGAGACTACTTTCTCGCTGGAGATAGGCTTGGTCAGGTAACCGTCCATTCCGACTTTAAGGCAATCTTGCTCATCCTCTGCCATAGCATTGGCAGTCATTGCTATTATTTTTGGCTGCATCTGAAGCGGGAGAGTCTTTCTTATTTCTTTTGTGGCTCCTAATCCATCCAAATTAGGCATCTGGACATCCATAAATATAAGGTCGTAAAAGTTATCCTTGAGCATCTCAAGAACTTTTAAACCATCATTTGCGATATCAACATTTGTAAAACCTGACTTTTTAAGAATATTGGTGGCTACTTTCTGATTGATAAGGTTATCTTCTGCAAGGAGTATCCTGATGTCTTTAAGTTTGTTATTTTCTACTTGCTCTATTTGTTTAACTGGTGCTGGTTCATCCTTTTTATCCATAGCCTTGTCGAAAGAAACAGTCGAAATGAGATTTATAAGTGAACTTTTAAGGATTGGTTTTGGAAGGAAAAGCCATGCAGTGTTAGGATTGGTATTATCCGAAAGAGTGCTCATTATCGTTTTTTTATCCATGTAATTGCCGATAATGATGCACATTTTTTTATAATCAGACGCTGCAACTTTTTTAAGAATAGAATACAGTTTATCAAGTATATCTCTAGGCAGTGTCGTGTCGGCTAATATATAGTCGTAGTTGTTTTTCAGAAGGAGCGTCTGCGCTGTTTCGATATTATTTGTAGGACTGACAAGCAGACCTAATTCCTCACAGTAACTAGATAAAATTCCAAGCGAGTCACTATTGTCATCATAAAGTAGAGCTGTTTTATTCCTTATGTTTTTATCCAAATTCTGATTATTTTGGAAAGTCTCTATTTCTTTAAGATCCAATGTAAGAGTGAAATTGAATTTAGAGCCTTTCTGATATTCGCTTTCGACCCAGATATTGCCATTCATTAAAGTTGTAAGCTGTTTGCAGATAGCCAAACCAAGACCTGTTCCATCATGTCGCCTAGATGATGAATTATCTAACTGAGCGAATGATTTAAATAGTTTATTCAAATCCTCATTCTTGATTCCCTGACCTGTGTCAGAGACGATGAATTTTAATTTGATCTGGTTATTTGTAAGCTGTTCCTTAAGGCAGTTCTGCGGGAAGTCTTTGTATTGAAAATCTGAGTAGGCTTCGTAATCAGGTCTGATATAGAGGAGGACATGTCCCTCTTGAGTAAATTTGATTGCGTTATTGACCAGATTAAGAAGAATCTGGCGGACTCTTATATGATCGCCGATCATAATGTCGGGTATATGCGGATGAATGAAATAGATTATCTCCAGTTTTCCTGTCTGGTAATTCTTAAGATTAGACGATGCGGTCAGCAAAGAGTCTTCAACGCATTTTGAGAATTGAAACTCTTTTTTCTCCAGAGTAAAAAGGTTGGATTCGAGTTTGGAATAATCGAGTATGTCATTAATAAGCGAGAGGAGGTTCGATGCGCTTACTTTAATGGAGTTAAGGTATTCGGACTGTTCCCTATTTAGAGCCGTGTCTGCAAGGAGTTCGTGCATGCCGAGAATTCCATTCATAGGAGTTCTTATTTCATGGCTCATTGTAGCTAAAAACTTTGTTTTTGCTGCTACTGCCGCTTCAGCTTTTTCTTTTGCGGCTTTTAGTTCTATTTCCTGCTCTTTTAGAGTTTTAATAGCTGTATTAAGCTCAGTATTCTTTTGAACTGCATTTTCGAAAGAGGAGAACAGTAAGTCGAGCATCTGAGCTCTTTCAGAGTTTATAGTGTAAGTCTTCCCGCCGAACTGAATGTTTATTCCGAGCGATGTGCTCTGGTTTTGTCTAAGTGTATTATTCACAATGACAAAATTAACTCTTGAGATCAGGAAATCAGCTTTATAAGGTTTGGTGATGAAGTTGTCTGCACCGGATATTAGACCATTTATAACATCAGCAGGATCAGAGAGGCTAGTGAGAAGGATAACAGGAATGTCCTTAAAATTATCCTGAGCTTTTACTGCTTTACACAGCTCGTAACCATTCATCTCAGGCATCACGATATCACTTATAATAATGTCAGGTTTTTCGGTAGAAGACATTATATAATCAAGCGCTTTTTTTCCTGAACCGAAGCACTTGACATCATACCCGGCAGAAGATAAGATGAAGTTTATTTCAGCCGCCTGCGTCAGACTGTCTTCAGCTACAACTATTTTTATTTTATCTTTTTTCATATCAGCGATTTGATTGTCTCAATTAGAACAGACTGGTCGAACTGGCTCTTGATTATATAAGAATTAGCGCCTGCCTCGATACCTTTTTCCATATCTTCTCTGCTTGATAGTGATGTAACCAGGACTATGGGAAGGTCTCTGTATTTATCGTCAGATCTGACTTTTCTGGTTAGTTCAAAACCATTAAGTCTAGGCATTTCGATGTCAGACACAAGAGCATCGACTTTATTGGTCATAAGGTATGTGATGGCTTCCTGTCCATCATTCTTGGTGACTACTTCATAGCCTGCAGATTCAAGTACATTTTTAATGAGAGTTCTTGATGTAGGGGAGTCTTCGGCCACAAGGATGCGCTTTTTCTTCCTCTTATTTTGTGCTTCTAACTTTCCTTTAGATAAACCCAATGAGATAGAGGCTGAATTTGCGTTTTTAATTATATCTCTGATATTGAGTATAGGGATAATTTCGCCCGAACTAAATACTGTGACTCCGGACACGAAAGGCACTCTAATGAGATTTTTGCCAAGGTCTTTCAGAATAATTTCCTCTTCTTCAAGGACATCTTCCACTAGAAGAGCTACCTGATCAGAGTCTTTGCCCAGAATTGCTGCCGTAATGTACTTTGTATCTCTGGTAGCGGCGGACTGAAGGCCTAAAATATTAGCAAGCGAAACTAACGGCAGAACTCTATCATCGTAAGTGATTGTGAGTTTGTTTTCTACAGTTTTCACATCTTTTGAGAGGACTCTTGCAATAATTTCTGTGCCTACGCTTGGCAGGATGAACTTCATATTAGCGTCTTTCACGATTATGCCCTTGTATGTAGCCATCGTAATAGGAAGCTTAATTGTGATAGTCGATCCTTTATTTTCTGAGGTAAAAAGTGATACGCTGCCGCCAATAAACTCAATATTTTCCTTGACGATTGAAAGGCCAAGACCTCTTCCTGAAAGGTCGGTAATGATATCAGAAGTTGAAAAACCGTGCATAAATATATAGTTCAGGAGTCTTTCTTCTGTCATTGCATTTATTTCGTCTTCTTTTGCAATCTTATTTTCCAGAAGTTTTCTTTTTAGTTTCTGCAGATTTACTCCAGCGCCATCATCAGAAATAGTTACTTCGAGATAGTTTGAATCCGAACCTGCTATAGACATTTTTATAAGTCCAATTTCAGGTTTATTGAGTTTTTTTCTTGTCGAGGGGGATTCAATTCCGTGGTCTATCGAATTTCGTATAATGTGGAGGATAGGATCCTTGACTGAGTCGAGTATGCGGCGGTCGAGCATCATTGAATCGCCAGTGATTTCCAGAGAGACTTTCTTATCGAGCTTCTGGGCTATTTCTCTTGTCATAATGGGAAGAATGCCGGTCACATTAGAAATAGGAACCATTGCAATTTCTTTCAAGCCATTGAGAAACTCGTCTATCATATTGCTGGTAAATCTCTGGTCTTCTTTTTCCATAGCAGTGAGCTGCAGAACTTTCTTTTTTATGCCTTTGATTGAGTCTTTGAGAGTTTTGAGATTATCTGAAATATCTTTAACTGGATTATCAATGCTTTGAGTTGATGATGGGACGAAGCCTTCGGTAACAAGGTAGTTAAGACTTGACAGGAGTTTATCAATTTTCCTCATCGAGTCGTTCATATCAGATGAAATATCGCTTATTACCGGGTATTTATGAGCGAAGAACTGTTTGATAACAATTAAGTTTTCTGAGTTTCTGAGAAGCCTGTCCAATTTTGAGGAATCAATTCTCACTGTTGAAACATCGGTGTGATCTTGAACTGCAGAAGGTTTTTCAGCTTTAGGAGAATGTGTTTCTTTTTTTATTTCTTCGACAACTTTCGGTTTTTCTTTTTGGACACTTTGTTCTGTATTGACTTGTTGTAATTGGTTGGGTAACTGCGGCGCTTCTTTCTGAGCGCCTAAAATGGATAATAATCTTTCTGTAAAAGTCTTGATGGTCTGAACATTCTCCGGCGCTTCTATTTCATCTGTTACTACTATTGACCTGAGTTCTTTGGTGATTTCTATGAGCAGGTCGAAAAGAGGAGTAGAAGGGGTAAGTTTACCATTTATCATATCATAGAAAACAGATTCGATATTCTGAAAAAGCTGTTCTATGCCGACAAGGCTGATGGAGCGGGCGGCGCCTTTGATGCTATGCGCTTCGCGATATATAACCTTAAGAATATCCGATGAAGATTCGCCGGGACCTTTATTTTCGATAGAGATGATGCAATTGGACATAGAGAGCAATCGTTCGCTTGCTTCCTGCTTAAAAACATTGAGCAAAGTTTTTTTCAGTTCCTGTTCATTCATAATATTACCATCTAGGAGATGTTAATTGTTATTCTTTGATCAGAGACGATTCTTGGCGCGTCCAGGATAATAGTATGTTCATTGGTGATCGCGCTTATAAAGTTTTCCTGTGAATTCTTGTTATGTGAAAAGCCTCTGCTTATGTCGTTAATTTCAGAGGCTTTGATTCCTACGACTGAATCTATCATTATAGCAAGCTCAGTTTCATTCCAGAATAGGATGAGCCCCTTTTCTTTTGCGAGAGTCTCACCGGATGACGGGTCGAGTCCCAGAAGCTTTTTCAGGTCTATAATTGATATGATTTTGCCGTGATAATTGATGACTCCAGGCATAAAATCAGGCGTACCTGGTATTTTTCTTATATGGTTGAAGATGTAAATTTCTTTCACATACTTTGCTTCGATTCCATAAATTTCTTTTGAAAGCGTGAATTCGACGATCTCTATGGTGTCTTTGGAATCTGCTTTCTCATCTGTGACCGAGGCAAGTTCTCTAGCACGCTTCTGCATGATTAATTTTTTCTTGTCATTCGAGGATGATATGGGCTGTGCAGAAACTGCCTTTGCTATTTGTTCGATTTGTTCTTCAGGCTTTATCATTATATTATCACTAGCTTATGGTTTCGGATGTTAAAGTTGCCAATATTGAGTGCGTGACCATCTGAATTTCCTTTACAGTCGAGCCATCGGCCTCTTCTAAGATTCTATCAGGTGATTGAGAAGATAAAATACTCAAAACATTCTCGAAGTGTTTTTTTGCCATGCTTTTTGAGTTTTCAGAGAGTAGAAGGTTTCCGAGAAGGTAGTGACCCATTAGGTTTTTGCTGTCAAGGAAAATAACTTTCTTAAGTTGCTTAATTGCCTCAGTGGTCTTTTCTGTTTCGATCAGAATTTTTGAATTTAGAAAATGAAGTTCCAGGTCGAGTTTCTGTATTTCAAGGGCCTTTGCACAGATTTTTTCAGCGTCGTCTAGCATTGATTCATATATCAGGGACCTGATATAGAGTTTAATAGAACTGCTTTGATTATCTGTGAGGCTTAACTTTTTAAGGAGGTCTGATATTTCCTGAGAATAATTATCTATAAGAGCGCCATACCTTCTGGAGGCATAGAGCGATTTCATGTCAGTTTTTAATTTTGTCGGCTCGATTTTACTTTTTGTCATTTCAACAGCCGTCTTTGCAATTATCGCCTTCTTGGGTGGTGGAAGTGGTGCAACGATTATTTTTGGTTTTGGAGGAGGAATGGCAGCTTCAGCAGTCTTGATAGTATGCGCGTGAGGCTTTTTCTCAAATACAAAGGAGCTTCCTATGTCAACACCCTTGAATAGTCTTAGATTTGACATAAGAGAAGTTTCAGCCGGGCTGACGATGAGGCTGCCGCCATTATTGAGCATGGAGAAGAAGAGCTGTCCTAGATCTTTTATTATGTCGTAAGAAAAATAGATCATTGCATTTCTGCACATGATAATGTCAAATGGCTTTGCTAATACATCTTTTTTTGAAACTGAAGTCGTTATTAAATTATTTCTGAAAAACTCCACTTTTGATTTAATTTTAGGATCAAGGGATCTAAATCTTGTTGCACCGCCAGTGGCGCTCGAAACTTTAGTGAAATATTTGTCTTTAATTTCGTCCGAGTTTTCTCTGAAAGCCCAGTCAGAGTAAATGGCGGTTTTTGCCTTATAGATTGAGCTTGGGTTCATATCAGATGCAAATATATGAATTTCTACTCCATAATCATAAAGTCCTGCATCTTTAAGGGCGATTGCTATGGAATAGGGCTCTTCCCCTGTACTGCAGGCAGCGCTCCATATTCTGATTTCATCGCAAGGCGTCAGGTAATGGGATTCAATTTTATTTTTGACATAATTAACAATGTATTCAAAGTGAGATTTGTGTCTAAAAAAATAGGTTTCACCTAAAGTGAGAAATACGCAGAAATCAGACATTGCTTCGAAAGAATCCATGACATTCTTCGGGTCGGCGGCATCTGACTGTTTTAGGAAATTTGCCATGCTTTTGGCAAGTTCCTGAAACCTGTCTTTAGGATAATGGAGACCCGAGAAACTCTTAACCTTAGCGCTCAGAAGCTCAAGGCTTTCCTCCGTCATTGTAAAAGATGTTTTTTGTATTAAAACCATCAATTTTATTTTTTTGTAGCACGGGCAAGATGCCAGTATTACGCTATAGTTGCCTCGAGTTTTGACTTTTCGTTTTTGCTTAAAAGGTTATCTACATTAATTATAGGAACCAAAGCTCCGCTCATTTTGATGGTGCCCTCATATAGTTCATAATCGAGTAGTATTTCTTTAATATCTGTTATTTCAGAGGTATTTGGCCTGATAAGCTCCTGAACGCTATCAGCTATAAGGGCGACGAAAGAATTATCTGATGTTTTAAGGATTATGAAGTTATCTGAAATGTCGAGTTCTTTGTCATCTCTTTTCATCAACTTCCTCAGATTCACAACAGGAGTGATCCTGCCGTGGAAATTCACTATTCCTAGAATCCTTTTGGTAGGGTAGGGAAGAGGAGTTATTTCTGCTGACTTTGTGGCTTCTATCACTCTCTCGTAGGGAATGGCAAACTTATCAGAATCTATAGTGAACAATACAAAATATGTATATACCTTCATGTATCTCCAATTATATTTTAGATTTTGGAAGTCAGCTTTTAGATTTTAAATACTAAAAACTTCCTCGATTCTCTAACTTCTTACTTCTAAAATTTATTTAACTGTAAACTTGCCTGCCAATTCTTTCAGGTTCGATGCCAATTGAGCGAGGTTCTTGGCCTCTTTTTCGAGCTGTCTGATGCTCTCAGAGTTCTGTTGCATAGCCTGTTTGATAGAACCGACAGTTTCGAAGAGCTGGTTCATTCCGCTTAACTGTTCCTTGCTCGAAGATACAATTTGTGTGGCCGTACCGACAGCTTCATTTACACTCGATTCAAGATTCTCAATAGCTACTTTGCTTGTCTTGGAGAGTTCGAGTCCTTCACTGACAGTCTTGGTTCCTTTTTCGGTAGCCATGATTGCACTTGAAGCAGATTTTTGAATGTCGGTCAAAATCTCTTTGATCTGTTTGGTTGAATCCTTTGATTTTTCTGCGAGGGATTTGATTTCTCTTGCTACGACAGAGAAGCCTTTGCCGTATTCGCCGGCTTTTGCTGCCTCGATAGAAGCATTGACTGACAGAAGATTAGACTGATCAGCAATATCTGTCACGCTATCAATGATTTCACTTATATTTTTGGTCTGCTCGCCCAGTTTGATAGTGGTGCTGGCGATGCTTTCGACCTGCTTATTTATTTCGGAAATACCGTTACTAACTCTCTCTGACGCGGTCTTACCTTCGTCGGCTACTGTTCTTACTGAGTCTGCCTTTCCTGCCATGTCTTCGGCTTTCTTATGGGCAAGAGTGCTGACCTGTCTAACTTCTTCTATGGTCGAAGTTATTTCATTTACTGCAGCAGTAGTTTCTGTAACAGAACTTGAGAGCTGAGTTACAGTGGCGGCTATTTCCTGCATTGATGATGATAGCTGAGATGAGGCGCTTGACATCTGAAGCGTCTGAGATTTCAAACTTTCAATCATACTGGCGAATGATGTCGTAAGGGAACCTACCTCATCCTTTCTGGCTTTTATGGCTATAACAACATTGAGATCGCCGCCAGCTACCTGATTGGCATATCTGGCTAGAGCTGAAACAGGTCTTGAGATGCTGTTTGCGAAGAAGAATGCAACCAAAGCAAAGAGGATGACCAATATGACGGCTACGATGATTATATCCTTAACTAGTTTATAAACAGGGGCGAAAACTGTCTGAGCAGGAACTTCCATTGAGATTCCCCAATTGAAATTGAAATCAATGTCTTTGATGGAGGATGTATCGAACGGGTCTGTGGCTCCTACGACATCTACGCCTTCTTCGTCAACTGTAAGTCCTGACCATCTTTTTTCTTTTATTATATTGTCAATGAGTTCGCTCTTTATGCTTGTGCCGAGCGCTTTTGTAGAAGATGCATCCCTGTTCTTGCTGGATCTTATCTTGCCGTCTGAGCCTACAATGTGAACCTCAACGCCTTTAGTTCTTGCCAATGTCGAGAAAGAGTCTATGCTGTCTGCAAGCCAGCTGCCTGCCAGAGACCCTATAAATAGCAAATCCTTTTGTCCTTTTTCATCCGGGTCAGGATATGCCAAGTACATTTCAGGTTTGCTATAAGAGAATGCGCTTATCTCAAAATCACTGTAAGTAGGCAAATTGGCTTTAAAAGTTTCATCTATTGCAGCTTTGAGTATAGGAGCGTCTATATTGGACATCTCTTTTCCTGTCCGATCTTTATGCGTCATATCATATATGATTTTGCCGTTGTTGTTTACAATAAATATATTTGTAAAACCTGAAGTCTTGATTCTTGATTCAAGAAGTTTGTCTAGTTCTGCAGTAACAGCTTTGATGTCAACTATATCTTCTTTTACATCAACGGGAGCTGATTTTGCGTCTGTAGCAGTAGAAACTTTGGCTTGAGTAATGGCCTTAGTTTCAATATTGATAATATCAGCGAGCTTCATTATATGCTCATTATCAATTATTATCTGTTTCATATCTTTTGCTCTTGGGACTAACTTCTCGTGAAGCATTGCTTCGGACAGAACTGCAAGGTCATCCTTTATTGCTGTTTCCTGCAAGGTGTACAATGAATCTGAGGAATACTTGATGGCAAAAAATGAAATTACAATTATCGGTATGATTGTAGCTGCCACCATTAAGAAAATAAGCCTTCGTCTGAGAGTCTTTGTAAATAGTCCGAACATAGAGTTCTCCTTGTTATGGTGAAATGATTAAAATTAGTAATAATAAAGAAAAGATTCTATTTAAAATTCTATTAGAAAAATAGGCAATTTGAATAGAGGCACTCTGTTTTTTCAAAAAATAGTCATTTTTTCGGGCTAATGGAGGGACGAGCTTCGTCTCGTCAGCTGTATCAAATGTCTTTGATAAGGATATTGGAATCAGATTCTTCCTGGGCTTGTTCAATGTTCTTGACAAGAATCTGTATTTTCTCAAAGTCAGGATTGTTGAGGCGGAGCGTTTCTTTGGTGTTGAGTGTCTCAAGCTTAGACAAGACATAGTCTATCGAGATAGTGGTGATGCATCTTGACGGCTGATATCCGGCAAAACTTTTGTCTTTCTTGTGAACTAGCGAAATCACTTTTGCCGAGACCAGATTGTCGAGAATTTCCTGAGTAAGGTTAAAGGGGAGTTTGAGTTTATAAGCCAGTTCTTTAGCATTCAGGGGCTTATCGCTTTCTTTGAAGTTTGCTACTATCATTTTTACTATTATCAGAGAAAGGAGTTTCTTCTGTTTGAGGCTAATTTTATGCAGAGAGTAGTCGAATTCGTGCAGTTCAATATTGTCTATATAGAACGATAACTGAGCTCCTGAAAGAACAATCGTCCAGTTTATCTGAACCCAGAGCAGGAATAATGGAAGCGCGGCGAAACTTCCATAGATGGCATTGTACTTGGTGATAAATACCTGAAAATCAAAATAACAGAACTGTATGATGTTAAAAAGAGTACCTACGATTATTGCAGGTATTATTGCAGAAGTGAGTTTTACCTTGCAGTTTGGCATTAACCTGTAAACAAATGTCAAGAGTATCCAGATGGCAAGATAGGAGAAGAAAGTAGGAATCAAAATGATTACAGCCTTCGGGAAGTATGAAGCGTAGTTTGTCAGGTCAGAAGACAGAAAAGCCGTAAAACTTGCCGAGACCACCAAGAGAATCGGGCAGATGAAAAACATTGAGAGATAGTCAGTTACTTTTCTGAAGAAAACCCTTCCTTTTTTTACGCTCCAGATATCGTTGAAAGCTCCTTCGATATTGCTGAAAAGTTTAATTATAGTCCATAGAAGGAGTACCACTCCGATTCCAGCTATGAGTCCGCCCTGAGTTTTTGCCAGAAGTTTGTCTGCAAACTCAATAACCTTATCGAGCATTGCTTGCTGACCATTTAATCTAGCATAGAGCTCTGTGGTTAATTTGGTATCCAGGCCAAAACCTTTGGCTATGGCAAAAGCCAGCGCTACAACAGGTACGACCGAGAAAAGAGTATAGAAAGTCAATGCTGATGCTTTGAGGTAGCAGTTATTTTCTTTGAACCCTCTGTAGGTGAGTATGAGTATTTTAAAAGTCCGAAGCAGGGTATTCTTTATTCTGCCTGTCTCACTTTCTGTAAACTGCCATATATCTTCAGTGACTTTCTTTACTACTCTTTTAAACATATAAAACCCTCTTACAGCTAAGATATTACTTTTTTTCGAAGCGGTTTTCTGTGCCGTTCAGGAGCCTGACTATATTGGTCTTGTGCTTGAGAATAGCTATCAAACAAATGACAGCTACAAATATTTGGAGGGTCAGAGAAACAGGATAGGTATTTGAAGCTGATAAGATGGTAGTCATAGCTGCTACGATTACTGCAGCCAAGATGCTTGCCACCGAAACATATCTTGAAATTTTAAATATTATGACCCATCCGGCTAGTCCTATTATTACTGACAGAGGCGTTAAAGCCAGAAGAGCCCCAGCTCCTGTAGCGACTCCTTTGCCGCCCTTGAATTTTAGATACACAGGGAAAATATGACCGACGAATGAGCCGATAATGGCCAATATGACGCTCATATCGGCATAATTGCCGCAGAGGTCGAGGTATTTAGGCAATATAAAAATGGCGATAAAAGAGGGCAGAAATCCTTTCAGGAAGTCCAGAAGAAAACATAGCATTCCCCATTTTTTGCCAAGAGTTCTGGTTACATTGGTCGAGCCGATATTTTTACTGCCATGTTCTCGGATGTCTATTCCTTTGGCTTTTCCTATGATAAAGCCAAAGGGTATGGCGCCGAAAAGATAAGACACGATGAATATTGCGATCATTTCCAGAAGTAGCATATAATATTCCTTTCTGTATAATTGAGTAAAATTACAAAGCAGATTAACAACCAATAAGTATAATCTAGTTTTTTAAAAATTAACACTCAAATTCAAAAAGAGAAATTTATGCAAAAACAGATAAATCTTGAAGTGTGTGTCGATAATATCGAGTCAGTGGATATCTCAAAGAGCTTAGATGTGCAGAGATTAGAACTTTGCGGAGCATTAGCTCTTGGAGGTTTGACCCCGTCTCCATCACTTATCAGGTACGCAAGAAAGAATACCTCAATCTCCCTGCATTCAATGATTCGTCCGAGAGCAGGAGATTTTTGTTTTTCCGACAAGGATGTGGATACAATGCTCTGCGATATAGAAGTTGCTTATGCCATGGGCGCTCACGGAGTCGTTATCGGCATTTTGAATAACGATTTTACTATAAACACCAAAGCCGTAGAAAAGATGGTTGCTTATGCAAGAAAACTCAGCCTCGATGTAACTTTCCACAGAGCATTCGACTTTGTGCCTAATGTAAAGGTGGCGCTGGAATTTCTGATAGGAACTGGAGTAAGACGAATTTTGACTTCAGGTACTAAAAGCACTGCACTGGAAGGTATTGAGATAATAAGAGAACTTAATGCTCTAGCTGCCGGCAGAATAGAAATTATGGCAGGGAGCGGGGTTAATGCCGGAAATGTCCTTGAAATCATCCGAGAAACATCCGTTAGAGATATTCATACTTCAGCAGGAGAAAAGGTAAATAAATTTGCTGATAGAGCGCTTAAACTCGGAGCTGATTCATCTGACCTTAGTTATCAGAGAACCAGCTACGAAAAGCTTATGGCTGTCAAGAGTGCAATAGTACATTCAATAAGGAATTAACATGGAGGGACATGATGAAGCATGTCCGTTAATGCCGGTTTCTACAAAGCGAAACCATCCAGCACTATTTACTACGGGTTTGATACGACTGTAGCTATGCTTGTATCACCTGAGAGGACTCTTTGCAGGTTTTCCTGATCATTGAAATTGAAGACAACTATCGGAAGATTATTGTCTCTGCACAGTGAGAAAGCAGTCGAATCCATTACTTTGAGATTTTTGTATAAAGCCTCGTCATATGAAATTTTTTCATATCTGGTTGCTGATTTATTCTTCATAGGATCATCAGAATAAATACCATTAACTTTTGTTGCCTTGAAGAATGCCTCAGCGCCAATTTCAATTGCTCTGAGCGCGGCGGCCGTGTCCGTAGTGAAGAAGGGATGGCCTGTGCCTCCAGCAAATATCACGATTCGACCTTCTTCCATATATTTGATAGCTTTTTCGTGGTCAAATGGTTCAGCGACAGGAATCATATTTATCGCAGATTGCACTTCGCATCTGATTCCTCTTTGTTCGAATGCGTCTTTTAGTATCAAGGCATTCATCACAGTCCCTAGCATTCCCATATAATCTGCTCTGACCGGATCCATACCCATTTTTTTCCCTACAGCTCCGCGCCAAAGATTCCCTGCACCAAGTACGATTCCCATTTCGAGCCCGCCATTGAGCGCTTTGACGATAGTTTCAGCCAGAGTATTAATGGCTTCAGGATCGTATCCTAGATCATGCTCTCCCTTTAATGCTTCGCCAGTTACCTTAAGAAGAATTCTCTTGTAGATATAGTCTGACATATTAAACTCCTGATATTTAAATAAGTGTTTTTTGGATACAGCCGTGGATAGTGGTTGCGACGGAGCACAGCCCTCCACTAGTATATAAAAAAAAATACACTTTGCAAAACGCAAAGTGTATTTTTTTATATTCTAAGAGCTAAAATCTTTTTACTTAACAGATGATAGAAGAACGATACCGAAAGCTAAAACAAAGATTGAGATAGTTTCTACAATACCGATAATCATAAGGTTATTGACGAAACCCTTTCCTGTTTCAGCGAAAGCGTCGCAAGCTCCAGCGCCAGCTATACCCTGCCACCAGGATGAAAGACCCATGGCCAAGCCGCCGGTAATTCCTAGAATCAGGTAAAGAGGCCAGTATGCAGGATGAGCAATTGCTCCGGCATTAATGATGAACATAAGGATCATTCCATAGATTGGCTGTGACAGAGGAGCTCCACCGAAGATAACTAATTGGAATGGAGCCATTTTATTCTGTTGAAAGCATTTTTTCCATGCGCCAATTGCAGCGCTCCCTGCTATACCTGTCCCGAAGCTTGAGCCCAGGCATGTAATTGAGATTGCGCAGAATGCTCCGGCCTGTCCGAGAGCCTTCATCATGATTTCGTCCATTTTTTGTACTCCTTTTTTTGATCGTTATATATTAATCAGTCTTTTTTCTTTTTAAGGTGATAAAGTTTTTTCTTAAATGGTTCGTACTTGCATCCTGCCCATTTTAACTCCATGTGGTTCGAGAATTCAAGTGTGTTAAGCCTTATTCCATGAACTAGCACGGCCATTAACGAAAGAGCTATATTGAGCAGATGCCCGGCTAAAAATATCAATACTCCAAAAACTATCAACCAAGGAGATGCTTCTATTATCTGTACACCCATATTATTGAAGTTTTCAGCGATGTAAATCGAAGCTATTCCAACAGCGAAAAGACGGATATAGGAAAGAACATCGATAAAACTACCGATAAGCGCCATCGGAGCTTCAAATATTGCGGCGGCATCGCTCCAGTGGACATGAAATGCTAGAACTAGAAATACGCCGATTCCATAGAGCCAGAATCCGATTACAGGAAACGGGATTTCAGGAGTGACAATGAGGTGTTTTGCTGTCAGGAAATTTCCCCACAAAATCAAAGCCCATCCGATTTGTCCCAAAGCGTGGAGAGAGTTTATCATAATAACAGCTTTCCATACTCTGGCAAATGACAGATGTAGCGCCGCTAGGAAAAAACAGACCAACTCCAGGTGCTGGTTATAAGTTTCTTCATTGGTAAAGAATTCTATTCCGCGCATACGCTTAGGTAAGTATTGTGCAGGAATGCTGAAATATGAGCAGTTAAGAATCCCCCAGATAATTGTCAATATACTCAGAAAGATGAATAGATTAAGCGCGAGTTTTGCCCTCTTGTTTTTTCTGAGAAAATATTTCATCACAATAGATATAATCAGAAATATTGCCGCATATCCTGCGTCCCCGATTATCATTGCAAAAAATATGCTGAAGAAAACCAGAAAGCATCCGCTTATATCCCATTCGTTATAACCAGGCGACAAACCTATGAATTCAAAGATAGGTTTAGATATGCTGAATATTTTAGGAACCGTCATGCATGTCGGCGTCTTGTCTTCTTTTGCAGGTTCTTCGAAAAGGATTGCCCAACCATTCTTTTTTGATTCTTCAAGAAGCATCTTCTCATGTTTCTTCGGGACGAATCCTTTAACATAGGCGAGATTTTTTTCTTCTCCCATGGTCTCTTTGTGTATGGCAAACTCCAGTTTCTCTTCAAGAAATGTTCTATATTCTTTGATGCTGTTTATTGACTCGGTCAGGTCATGCATTATCTCTTTATTTTCAAGAATATTTACATTCAGTTCTGCAATTTTGAAGTTGATATCGTAAAGATTTATTTTCTGGGTAGGAAGAGCAGCTAAAGGCAGATCTTCTTTTTTATATTGCGACTTGGATATAACGACAAAATTAATTGTCCCTTTGCCTTCTGATATTACCTCGATAGTTCCTTTATCCTGAAGTTTGGTTATTGCTAGTTTTGAAGCGCTGCAAAGGTAAACGAAATATCCTGCTTCTTTAAGTTTTTCTATGGATTCAAAAGAAAATTCGCCCCAGGGTTCAAGTTTCTCTTTATCTTTCTGGAGAGATTCCACCTCTCTCTTGTAAGCAATATTTTGCTCTATTGCTAACTCAAGTTTATCAGTAAGGTTTTTTGGATGGACATCACGGTAGATGTGTGTCTCTTCCTTGCTGTGATCTTCTGCTAGGACAAATATTGCCCTATTGACTTTTTCGAGCTCTTTTTGAATTGCAGAAGAAACTTCAGTGCAGCTTGGCTTTTGAACTGATTCGACATGCAGCACGCCGAAGGTTCTTAAATCTTTAAGCGTAGCACCCTGATTTTCTGTTGTGCAAACGATTGTGGCCTTCAACATTTTTTCAATCATGATAGAGCCTCAGATAGTTTCTTCTTTGCTATTTTGGACCTGCCTACACCCGATGCCAGTTGGTCGCCAAGATAAATCTGGATTTTTCTTATATTATCCTTGGACTGTGGTATCTTGACTTTTTCAAAAAGGTTAACTCTTTGAGTAGTAACACGAAGTTCATTGCTTATCCTTTTGTATTGTTCAAGGATAATATCTCTTTCGGCGCGTATTTCTATAAGATCACAGAGGGCTTTGATCCCATCGTCAACCCATGGGTCTTCCTTGTAAAGGTCGTATTCGTCAATTTTAAATTTAATACCTTTATAAACAGGAATATCAACGCCTGCAATATTTGCCTTGTCGGTAAAAATACCGTCTGTGTGTATGTATTTGATTATCCTTTCAGTTTCAACTTGGATGCCGAACATTGCCATCCAGGAGGAGATGTTTTTTTTGAAATCCTCTTCTTTCTTTTTATTCAATTCGACTCTTTCTAAGCTCTTTCTAGCTTCTAACTGAAGCTGTTGCTTCTTGAGCTGAAGAGTAGGAAGGAACCTTGTGAATTGCTTCAGAGAATCTCTCTGCGTTTTTAGTTCACTTTTTGTAAGTTTTATTTTCGGCATTTTAAGAACTCCAGATAGCCACTAAATTTAAGCCTGCTCTTCTTTAATAGGCCAAAATTCGTTTAATAAGTCGGTCTTGATGCCCGTTTCACTCTTGTCAAAGCACTCAGCAAGGGTTTGCCACCCATAGTTAAGAGCGTCTTCAAGAGATATATTTACTGTCAGATCCATCATTCTCTTTTCAAAAAGAGAGCCGTACTTGAGAAGCTTGTTATCCCAATTGCTCATAGAGAAACCCATTGATTGCTTCTCGCAGGTTTCCCTGTAGCTGGCGTACAATCTTATCATTGTATCCATAATGGCTCTGTGGTCTTTTCTGGTATCGCCATTTACCTGCTGTTTCAGGCGGCTGAGTGAACCGAAAGGCTCAATTCGCCCATTTTTAAGATAGAACTGACCTTCTGTGATGTAGCCGGTGTTGTCTGGGACAGGGTGAGTCAAGTCATCGCCAGGCATTGTGGTTACAGTGAGAACAGTGATTGAACCTGCGCCATCGAAGTCAACTGCCTTTTCATATCTGGCGGCCAACTGGCTGTACAAATCGCCGGGATAACCGCGGTTAGATGGAATTTGCTCCATTGTAATAGCAATTTCCTTAAGAGAATCAGCATAATTCGTCATATCTGTAAGCAGTACGAGGACATTCTTCCCTTCAAGAGCGTAAGACTCAGCAACAGCTAGAGATATATCAGGAACGAGGAGACACTCTACTACAGGGTCGGACGCTGTGTGTACGAACATCACTGTTCTTGTCAAAGCTCCATGTTGTTCGAGAGTATTTCTGAAATAGAGATAGTCATCATACTTCAAACCCATTCCTCCGAGAACTATCACATCAACTTCAGCCTGCATTGCTATTCTAGCCATAAGTTGATTGTAAGGCTCGCCGGCTACTGAGAAAATAGGAATTTTCTGAGATACGACAAGAGAGTTGAAGAGGTCGATCATCGGGATATTTGTTCTGACCATTTTCTTTGGAATAATTCTCTTTGTAGGATTAACCGATGGTCCGCCGATTTCTTTCATGTCATCATTTATAGCTGGACGGTTGTCTCTCGGTACTCCAGCGCCGTTGAATATTCTTCCCATAAGATCCTGTGAAGTGGATATTTGCATGGACTTGCCAAGAAATCTGACCTCGTCATTAGTAGAAATACCACGGCTTCCTGCGAAAACCTGAAGGTAAACTTTACTTTCAGCAAGCCTGATTACTTGGGCTAGAGATACGCCTCTTTTTGTAGAAACTTCAGCCAGATCGTTATAGGCAACGCCATCTGCTTCAACTGCGATAACATTACCCGAAACCTGTAATATTTTATGATAAACTTTACGCATTGGCAAATTCCTTCAGTTTGCTGTTGATCGTTTCTTCCTGGAAGTTAAACTTATCTGATTTAAACTTAAGATAGTTCCAGTCAATGAACATCTGTCTCAAGTCCATAAAGTACTTTCTTGCAATATCTTTGGTTTTGAAGTTAAACTTCGTATCCAGGATATGTATAATTTTTCTGAAGACATGCTGTTGTCTTTCTTCGTCGGTAGCGCCATCAATCGGATCGAAAGTATTTTGCTGAAGATAAACCGAGTCAAGGAACTCACCTTTGAGATAAGCTACATAGTCATCTATGCTAGTGCCTTCTTCCCCGACTACATTCATCATCTGATTAACTTCTGAAGCGCGTCTGAGCATACTTCTTGCTTTTTCGATTTCTTCTGGTTTGACCACGCTAGTGTAATGGCTCCAGCTTTCAAGCGGATGAATTGAAGGGAAGCGTCTTGCATCGGCTCTCTGTTTTGAAAGACCAAGGAATGCGCCTACTACTTTCAATGTCGCCTGTGTAACGGGCTCTTCAAAATTACCTCCTGCAGGGCTTACTGCTCCGCCGATTGTAACTGAACCCATTTTCCCGTCGTTGAGTTTCACTAATCCAGCTCTTTCGTAGAAACTTGCTACCAGGGACTCAAGATAAGCAGGGAAGCCTTCTTCACCCGGTATTTCTTCAAGTCTTCCTGACATTTCTCTCATAGCTTGAGCCCATCTTGAGGTAGAGTCAGCTAATAGTAATGTGTTTAATCCCATCTGTCTGTAATATTCAGCAAGTGTAATTGCTGTGTAAACAGAAGCTTCTCTGGCGGCGACAGGCATTGAACTTGTATTGCATATAATTATCGATCTTTCCATTAAGGATCTGCCTGTCCTGGGGTCTTCAAGATGTGGATACTCCTTGAGAACTTCTACAACTTCACCGGCTCGCTCGCCACATGCGCAAATTATCACAATATCAGTCTGAGCGTGCTGGCTTATCGCATGCTGAAGAACTGTCTTTCCAGCTCCGAAAGGTCCTGGAGTGCAGAAAGTTCCGCCCACAGCTACAGGGAAGAATGTATCAATGACTCTCTGTTGTGTAATGAGAGTCTTTTCAGGAAGCAGTTTTTCCTTGTAACATTTGATAGGTATCTTTACAGGCCATTTCTGGCTCATTGCCAAATCTTTTTTATCGCCTTTCTCGCTCTTGATAACTGCTATTTTTTCTTTGACATTATATTTTCCTGCAGGAGAAATAGATTCTATTTGCCAAGAACCGGGAAGGTCAAATGGAGCGCAGATATAGTGGGTGTAAATTCCTTCAGGAACCTGTCCGATGTAGTTTCCTGCACAAATTGAATCGCCGACTTTCGCAATCGGAGTGAAATCCCATTTGACAGTCTCATCGAGTGGAGGTAGATATACCCCTCTTTCTAAAAAGAATCCTGACTTCTTGGCAAGCTTTTCGAGCGGATTTTGAAGTCCGTCATATACCATCGTAAGAAGACCAGGTCCTAGATCTACGCTAAGAAGGTCGCCTGTGAAATCAACAAGATCATTGATTTTAAGTCCATTTGTTGATTCAAAAACCTGCAAGTCTGCATTCGAACCTCTTATGCGAATTACTTCACACTTGAGCCTTTTCTCTCCGAGGATAGCATATCCTACCTCATTTTGAGTAACGAAAGTGTCGAATCTGACGGTAATCATGTTGCCGTTTACGCCAACTATTCGACCTTGGTTGTTTTCCAGCATTAGTTAATCTCCTATATATAAATTTTATTCAATTACTTTCATCAGTAGGTTTATATAAAACACTAAGAGCAGCCTCAAGGTTCTTTTTGCCTTCAGGCTCTTTTCTGGTTAACCATTTTTCACACAGAAGTGTCCTTAGCTTGTAAATGCAAAGTTTGTCAAAGTCAAACATATGTCCGACTTCCAGAGAATCGAGAATGCTCCATTTCAAACGGTCCAGCCTCTTCTCCTTCTCCATCGGATTCTCAGAAGAGAAAGCTTCCTGAACACCTTTTTCTATATCTGAATATATTTTATTTCGTTCTTCCAGAATAGAGGAAGAATCTCTGTTGAGTTTTAAAGCTCTGTATTTTACAGAATAACAGTTCAAGGCTCCGAGAAGTTCATACCAGGATTTTATAAATTGTATATTGCCCGAATAGCTCTCTACAGGGATGAGCGAAACTCTCTCCAGCTCTTTAATGTTTTCAGGACTAATCCAGTCAGAACATTGTCTAACAAAACCTTCTGAAGTATAGAATGGTTTGTCTCCAAAGTTAAATGAAGGCAATGAACTTACCAGATAGTAAATAGACATTACTTGCTAGCTCCCTTGAGAATAGCGCTTAGTCGTGGACTTACATAGTCGCAGATAAGATCAGTAATTGTCGTATCTGAAAAATCAAGGAATACATCGGAACCGTTGAATCCTATTTTGAGGCCGGAAGAAAAGTCGGTTCCTTTTATGATTTGGGGCTGAGCTTTGAGGTCTTTCACCAAAGCTGCTTTTAGTGATTCAGTTAGTGTGTCTATATCTTTTTGAGATAGAATCAGGTCAAGTTTAACTTCCTTGTTGGAATCTTTAGCGTAAGCTTCGACCATTTTCTTAATAATATCAGTCATCAGAGAGGCTGTCATTGATTCGCTTACAGCTGATTTTATGCACTTCTTAAGTCTCTTGAGGAGTTCTGTTTCAAGAGAAATCGCAATGTCCCTTGAGGCCTGCTGGATAGTTGATTTTGATCTTTCTTCGATATTTTTAACTTCTTCACGAGTTGTCTTTAATATGGCTTGTGCTTCCATATTAGTTCTTTGTATAATTGATTCAGCATTGGCTTTTGCCTGAGCAATGATATCCTCTTTTTGCTTTTCAGCGCTTTCCAAACCCTCTTTTTGAATTCGGTCGAGCAACCCTTGAAGTTCTTGCGACATTTTATATCTCCTTAAATTTAAATAAAATTATTAGCGTCAGATATATCAATATATAAAATATTCTCAATTTTATGGTCTTAGAAAACTAAGTCAATATCATTTTCTTTAAAATCTTTCAATTAGAGTGTTTACAAATACAGCAATCCCTTCTTCGCGTCCGCAAAACCCCATGCCTTCAGTCGTTTTGGGTTTGACGCAGATTCGGTCGGCTGAGACAGAAAGCGCTTTTGAAATATTGGAATGGATAACTGAAAGGAAAGGGGCGAGTTTAGGTTTCTGAGCGATAATGGTTGAATCAATATTCACTATTTTCCAATTTTTGAATGATTCGCTAAAAATTACTTTCTTCAATAGCTCAATGCTGTCGGCATTTTTAAACTTCAGATCATTGTCTGGAAACCATGTTCCGATGTTGCCCAGTGATAGTGCTCCGAGAAGAGAATCAATAATGGCATGAGTCAGGACATCTGCGTCGCTGTGGCCTTCCAATCCAAACTCGTTGGGGATTGTTATTCCGCCCAATATAAGAGGTCTTCCTTTGACGAATTTATGAGCGTCGAATCCCTGTCCTATTCTGATTTCCATCATTGCCTCACGAGATTACCAGGCTTCGACTGTAGCATAAACTGCGTTCAGGGCTGTTTGGTAGCAGGCGGCCTGAAGTGCTGACTGCTGTGCTACATAGTAATCAACAGGTACTTGGTATTGAACATAACCGCTGACCTGCGTCGTAGGAACAAGAGGTTGAGGCCTGCCAGGCACGATCACCGTAAATTCATAGGTAAGAGTTAGACCAAATTGATTTGTCATGTAGTTCACGCTTCCTGCAGAGACAGTGATATCCGGGGCCGTGGTAGTGACATTTACCAGTCTTCCGTACATTATGCAGTCGGCTTTTTCGATGCTTACAACTTTCCAAGAACCGTCTTTCTGGAATGCTTCAGCAAGAGCCTGTCTCATGTATTCGGAGGCGTTAGGCAGATATGTCTCATTTACTACCGGAGCAAATGCAATCGAGCGTATCTGGGGATTGGCAATAGACCCGACATGGTAGCCACATGAAGTTACGGTTAATAAAACGGCAAGTATCAAAAAATATCTGCTAATTTTGAGCACTATAGCACCTTATAAATTGTTTATATATTTTTCTTTAGTCAAATTGTCATTATCGATTCCAGTTTCCTTGAGAGGTACGAGCCACTTATTGCCGCTGTTCTCAGGAATAACCATAATTCTGTCGTCAGTGGCTTTCATTATTTCTGCAGTATATTTTGTAGTATCCTCAGGCGTAGGCAGTTTATCTTTTGGATATAGGGGCATTTCAATTATATCAAGAAGCTCATCCGCTTTTTTAACTCCCTTTGTGTCAGGATAATTTACGAGAATTTCCTTGATGTACCTTTTTGATGCGTTTTCATTGCCGTTTTTATAATAGTACAAAGCAAGGTTGTAGAGTCTGCTGGCTTCCATTTCATAGGTTTTTTTGAGCATATTCTTAGCCCATTTTATCTCAGGAGAGATCGGAAATTTTTCTACATATTCTTTTAGATTAATTCTAGCCTCACGCAGTTTACTTCCATCTCCGTCGCCTGATGTGGCCAACTGCAGATAAATACTTGCCAGGTCAAGATATGCCAATCTTGTAAGAGGCGATGTTTTATATTGAAGAATCATTTTTTTATATATTTCGATCGCCTTGTCGGGTTTTCTGTCAACTACATATCTTGTGCCCATTTTTAACATCATTTCCGGGATGAAATCAACAAATGGCGATTGTTTATATATCGATTCATAAATCTCTGTTGACTTGTCATCATCTTCAATCCATGGAACCCAGGCCCACGGTATTTCTCTATAACCTTCATAAAATGAGTTGCCTATTTCGTATTCTCGCCTGATTGCGTTTCTGAAAAAGGTCTGGTCTGGAAACTCCTCAGTAAGTTTCTTAAGAGTTTGAAATTCATGAAATTTCATGTCAGCCTTCCTATAGGATATGGATTCTGACTTTAAAGAATTAACTTTGAGCATATAGCTGTCTGCCAATATCTCGGCATCGTAAAAACCCTTTGCGGCGCCTCTAAAATCGCCCTGTCTGTATTGTTCTTCTGCCTTTTTGAATACTTCCTCTGCATCTGCGTCGCTAGCAAATGCGCAGTCGAAACAGAAGAAAGACAGTATTATCGCAAAACTATAAAGTAGAATCTTTCTGTATGGCACTATGTAGAAAACTCCTGTAAGGATAAAAAAGAATACAAAAAAGCCAATTCTCTTTTATTCTACTTAATAAAACAAAAAGCTCAACTCTGAAAAAAACAATTTAATATATTTCAGGTTTTGCCGAGCGCTCCATGAGGTCTTTCATGCATTGAGCAGGATTTTTATCTTCGTAGAGAGCCTTGTAGAGTTCGTCAATTATAGGGGTTTCGATATTAAGTTTTTTAGCAAGCTCATAGGAACTTTTAGTAGTTTTAACTCCCTCGGCTACCTTCATGCCAAGTTCTTTTTGGATTTCCGGCATCTTTATACCCTGTCCCAATCTTTCGCCAACGAAACGGTTTCTACTGTGTTTGCTGAAACATGTTACGAGCATATCGCCAATACCGCTTAAACCCGAGAATGTTTCGTATCTTCCGCCTAAAACTTTACCGAGCCTTGACATTTCGGCAATGCTTCTTGTAACCAGCGCGGCTTTAGAATTGTCTCCTAAACCCATGCCATCTGCAATTCCGGCGGCTATGGCAAACACATTTTTCAATGCACCGCCAAGTTCGACCCCGATATAATCATCAGTATAATAAACTCTGAAAAATTTATTCATGAGGAGAGATTGGACAAGTTCGCCTGTTTCTTTGCAGCTACATCCTGCGACAACAGCAGTTGGCGTGCCTTTTGACACTTCTTCAGCGTGACTTGGGCCTGATAGAACAACATATTTACACTCGCCTAAAATTTCTTTTGTTACCTGGCTTAGTCTTTCGAGTGAATCGTTTTCTATTCCCTTGCCGATATTTATTATAATGGTTTTGTCATTATTGAAAAATGTTTTCAGATTCTCTAGAAGTTTTCTCTGATACTGGGAGGGCAGGGCTAGAACTATTATTTCGGCACTAGATGTTGCCTGTTCTAGGTTTGATGTAAAACATATACTATCATTGAATGTTATTTGGGGTAGAAATTTTGGATTCTTCTTTGTCTTGCTCATCTCTTCTATGTAATCTGGAAATGGTCCCCAGAGTTTTACATTATGAGAATTATCGGCAAATAAATTGGCCATCGCGCTGCCCCATGCGCCGTCTCCAAGAACTGAAATATTCATTAAAAACTCCGTAGTCTAAAATTAAGTTCAAAAATGCTTCATACTTCGATTATACAAGATGTTCTTCCTAAAATTAAGAATGCCAAGATCGAATCTTACGAGATTTTAATGATTTCCGATGCATCTACTCTTTTTCTGGAAGATAGAGGGATAGTTTTATATCTGTGTTGATGAGCTTGAGAAATGTTTGCGGTTCATCAAACATGATGTCATTTTCAAAGTTTTTTGTAATTATCTGCTGTAGTTCATCCTGATTCTTTGGAGGATTGAGTTTGATGAAGTTATCGCTAATGCTTCGGGCAGTCATGACATAAGTATTATTGATTTTTTTGCAATCGTATTTGAAGAACCAATAATTGTTTTTGCCTGACGACAATTCCTGAAAAATCATCAGGTTGCTGTTCCCTATGGCAAGGCTATAGGCTTTGCCGATTGTGACATTACCGTCTTTGTTTGAGAATAATATGAAATAGTCGGTATCGGATATGGGAATGACTTTCAACTCCGGGAAATTTTCTCCAATATAATTACCAATGAGTTCGGGTTTTACTTGCTCTTTAGTTCCTGCTATCGGATATTTTGACTCGTAGCATCCGCTCAACAGGAATAGAGATAGTATCAGCAGAAATAGAACTTTCAGTGTTTTCATAGATGGGTTCCTCATATTATCCTAGTTCAAAAGTTGTTACTCCGAAGACTTTATTTAAGTCAATTTTCGGCTGTGATTTAGTGTACATTCTGGCGGTTTCAAAGACTTTTTTCATTCCGTGGATTTCTGCAAGCGCTACTGCCTCGAGATTTACTTCTGGCGTGTCGAGAAAAATCGATGTTCCTGGTTCTATAAAGTTAGCAAAGCTTACAAAGAGTTTATCAGCCAAAACTTTGTTGTCGGCAAATAGCGGACCTATTTTATAGCCTATTGAGCACTTTCTAATAAGGCTGTAGCCTGCTACTTTTCCATCATTTATAGCTATAAGAGCAAGGCTTTCTGGTTGTTCTAACCACAATTTAAGGAATTTTTCTCTCGGGACAGGGAAAAGCTTTTTGTCATAGTCAAGGATTGCTTGAAATGAAACTTCTGCTAATTTTACTATTTCATTAAATCTCTGGTTTGTCTGCTGAGCTTTGCCTTCAAAACGGATATTGCTGTAGGCAAATTTAAATCCTGATTTTTTGTAATTAGGCTGCTGAGTCAAGACACCGTCAAGACCTGCATTATTGGTTTTAAGTGAGACAAGGGCTTCATTCCAGATTTTCAGGCCATAGCCTTTGCCTCTGTATTCGGGTTTAACTATATAGAAACCAACAAAAGCGAAATCGTTATCGTAAGCTATCGCTGAAATGCATGCGATAGGTTCACTACCGAGCAGACCTACAAAGAAACCTTTTGGATCAGTTTGATAGAAACTTTCCAGATCATATAGCCCGGGATTCCAGCCTTCTTTCTCAGCCCATTTAATGGCGGTATCGGCGACCTCTTCTCTGGTCATATTGCGGATAGAATATGTTCTTTCTTTCATGGACATTAGGATTAAGATTAGATTGTGTGAACTCTGATAGTGTTGATTTCCCACTGTTTTTCAGCGTCGAAGTTGCCAGTGATGCCAATCATCTTCTGACCCTTCTTAACTATTTTTTTATCGAGCAGAATTTTCTTTATCATATTAGGGATAGTTACATACGGATTATCGCCCAGGCTTGCTTCGTCAAGAAGTATAGGATAAATATTATGTACAATAGCCAGTTGCTGATAAGTTCTCCGATCAAGCGTAGCTGCAAAAATATTGCTGTCAGGGCGGAATTTTGATAAAATCCTGGCGGTTAGTCCGCTTCTGGTAAAAACAGCCATTACTTCATTATTAAGATTGTAGGATAATTCGGAAGCAGCTTTGCAGATCGCTTCATTGAGTTTATGAACATCAGGTAGTTCAAGCATAGGGTGAAAAGTGTTATTATAGATTGATTTTTCTGCTTCTTCCACAATTTCAGCCATTACCTTGACTGACTCGACAGGGAATTTGCCCATGGCAGACTCATTTGAAAGCATGACGCAGTCAGTTCCATCAAAAACGCCGTTGGCCACATCGCTCGCCTCTGCTCTTGAGGGAAGTTGGCTGTCATCCATAGAAG